>Ga0256827_10002063_pt1 | contig 12958 bp, 11 predicted proteins | sample CV84metaG_FD_185977 | JGI IMG/M metagenome (GOLD analysis project Ga0256827, IMG submission 185977) | Hydrothermal vent microbial communities from East Pacific Rise, Pacific Ocean - CV84 | ecosystem: Environmental > Aquatic > Marine > Hydrothermal vents | place: Pacific Ocean: East Pacific Rise... | reverse complement strand
ATTCTTACCTATGTGTATCCAGCCGCTTTTTGGGGTACCCATTAAGCGTAAAATCGTAGCATCTATCACTGATAAATTGTAGCCTTTTTTAGTCAGTTGTGATATAATATTTCCAATAGAGCCTTGGGGAACGAAGAGTGTTTGTGTTGTTTTAACGGGTAGTGTAGTGTAAAAGGCAAAAGAGATGATCAAAACCAGCGCAATGTTTTCTGCCCATGCGATCCATTTGCTGTTACGAAATACATTAATATTTTTCATTGTCATCTTTACGGCTCTTTTCTTTTGGCTTCAAGTAGGGATCACTGCAGATAGACTAACCCTTGGTCATTACGAGATAGACGGATTATACATCAAACTCGATAAAAAACTTACACTCAAAGCCAAGAATATCATTATCCCTAAAAGTAAGGCAGATCCTTCATTTAAAAATGTTGATAAAACCTTTGATACCATTAAATATCTTTTTACATTTTTTGACTATATAGAGTTAGAGAAGATACACTTTGATAATAATGAATTGAAGGTTATATTTGCAGATAATATTCTTTATGTAACGAGTGATGATTATGAAATAGCCGGTAATATAGAGAGAGTTGGAGAAAAATTGGTTGCAGATGTTTCTCTACTCTATATTAAAAAAGATAATATCAATATAGTTGGACAATTAACATATGATCTGAAGCATGACAGATTGGAGACAAAAGGTACATTTGATGCATATCATATCAAAGGTGATTTTGATGCAACAAAAGAGGACAGTACTGTTGTTTTTGTTATCAACAGTAAACCATTCTCTGATCTGAGAACCTTGATCAATAAATTTTCATTAAAGCCTTCTATTAAAAGTTGGATCGTTGATAAAGTGAAAGCCAAAAAGTATGCTTTGCATTATCTCTCAGGTAGAGGAAATATAGGTGAAAAAGGTTTTCAAATGGATTTTGATGCATTGAGAGGAGAGATACTTTTTGAAGATGTGCAGATCTACTATAAAGAGAAACTTTCCCCGGTGTTGGCTCCTAGTTTTTTACTGACTTATAAAAATGGGGGACTCTACTTTGACCTGAGAGATCCAACCTACAAAAAAAGAAGTCTTACCGGAAGTAAAGTAGCCATTACCGACCTTGTAGGAGAGAAACCTACGATTCTTGTACTTGATCTGCATATACGATCTCAAATAGACAGTGTGGTACAAGAGATACTTAAAGCATATAAATTGAACATTCCTGTGAAACAAAAAGGAGAGAGATCCAAACTTGATATCAAGATAGATATTCCGCTTAAAAAATCTGCCAAAAAAATAACCGTATTGGTCAATGTAGATGTAGGTAAAGGGGAAGTCGTTTATGATCAAATAAAACTTCCTGTCTTAAAAGGCAATGTAAAGTATGATAGTAGGAAGAAAGAGAGTATTGTTATCAAGGCAGAATTGCAAAAAGGAGTGGCTAAGATCTACAAAACGAAACTTCCTGTAATAAGTGGGAATATAACGTATGCCAAAGGTCGGGTAGGACTGAAGAAAGTACATATCAAAGAGAATTGGTATGAGGGAAAAGTAGATGGGAAGATCAACTTAAGCACTAAGAGAGCGAATCTTAAATTTAATGCCAAACAGATAAAGATAGGAGATAAAGAGAAGTTCCTTGTACTTACAAAAAAAATGCTTCCTCTAAGTTTGGATTACCGTAAATATATCACTGTGAATGTACCGTCATTAAAGTTGAAGATCATCAATCAACCCAAAGAGATGCTGATACAGGTAGGAGAAATAGAGAAGATAAAACCGTATTTAAAAAATATAGGTTTACAGATAGATGGCGGAAAACTTGATATCAGAACCCAAGACTTTAAAACGTATACTTTTAAAGGTGAACTCAAAAGAAGATCATGTTTCTTCTATGATAAAGGAAAGGTGTGTCATACAAAAGTACCTTGCAGTGGAACAGTCACTAAAAAAGGAGTGAACTTTTACGCTTTTAATAAACGTTTGCATTTAAGTACATCTAAATCTCGTATAAAACTAAAAAATCTCAATATTGATCTGAAACAGTTTTTAGCTTCAAGAGATAAGATACAAAAAAAATCTAAAGTAAAAAAATTAGTCATATTGGGGAAGAAAAGTAAACTAAGATACGGTAAATATACACTGGTAACAGACAGTTATGATATAGAAGTCAAGGCTAACGGTAATATCAAAGCGATAGGAAGTTTAAACGGTGATATCGTTAAATTCTCTAGAAAAGGAAAAATTCTTTCTATCCAAGCACTAAGAGTAAAAGATAAACTGTTGCATCCGCTTATTCATTTTAAAGGTTTGAAAAAAGGACGTTATTCACTTAAAAAATACGGTGATCCTGATAAAGTGATGAAAGGAAGGATTATTATTGAGGGTGGAGTAATGAGTGACTTTAAAGCCTATAATAATACATTAGCATTTATCAATAGTATCCCTGCTTTAGCAACACTGCATAGTCCGGGATTTTCTAAAAAAGGATTTAAGATAAAAGAAGGAGTGATTGAGTATCGCATGATAGGAGATAAGATCATTTTTGACTCAGTCTATATTAAAGGAAGTTCAGCAACGATCGTGGGTAAGGGAAAACTTCATATGAAGAAAAAAACGATCACTATGGATCTTGCTATACAAACAGCTAGAGAGTTGGGAAGTTTTGTAGGTAATCTTCCTCTTATAGGGTATATTCTAATGGGAAAAGATAAGAGTATGACAGTTGGTTTGAAGATTACCGGGACATTGGATAAGCCAAAAGTACAAACAACTGCTGCACAGGATATTTTAACACTTCCGTTGCAGATACTTAAAAGAACATTGGAATCTCCGGCACATATTATAAATAAATAATATTTATATTAAGAAGATCTTTTTTCTTTTTTGATACTTTCTTTTAAATTATTTAATTCTTCTCTAAGTAGTATTTTTTCTTTTTCATCGATTGTTTTTTTTAATTGTGTTCGAACTTTACGTAGCGACTTTTCAAAATCTGTTTTCATTTTTTCCTCTTACTTTAAATTAATAAGAGAATTATAAATAAAAAAAGTCAAAAAAAGTCAAAATATAAAATAAAAATATATAAAACTATTCATTTCTAAGTACAGTTAAAGGGTCAGTCTCAGAAGCTTTCTTAGCAGGATAGAGGGCTGAAAGCAGGATGATGATGCTTGTACCCAGAATAATGAATCCAAAATCACTCATGGAGAGATCAACAGGGAGTTTACTTGTACCATAGACATCTTCAGGCATAGAGATAATATCAAAGGTAGTAAGGATCCATATACCTAAACTTCCAAGAAGTGTACCTGCTACAATACCTGCCATACCTATAATGAGTCCCAATTTGAAGAAGATGGACTTTATCTCTGTTTTGGTGGCACCGAGTGTACGCATAAGGGCTATTTCACTTCTTCTGCTCATGACTGTCATAAGTAGGGAAGAGATAATGTTAAGTGATGCTACAAGAATGATAAGAAGTAGTACAAGAAAGAGTGCTTTCTTTTCCATCTCCATAGCGGAAAAAAAGTTCCCATTTTGTTGCCACCATCCTTCTATGATAACATTTTGTGGCAATATACGCTTAATGTCAGCTATTTCATCCAATGGTTTTTCTGTATAGATATGTAGACCGTCATAACTACCTTTTTTACGTTTAAGGAGTTTTTCAAAAGCTTCAAGTGAAGTGTACATGATTGCTTTATCATATGCTTTTAGTCCAGATTTAAAAACACCGTCTACGATAAAACGTTTTTGTAGAGGCATCGTTCCAAAGCCAATGGCTTGTTGTTCAGAAAAGTAAAGTGTTACTTTTTCATCTTTTGGTGCATTCATCTCAAAAGAGAGTCCTTCTCCCATTACGACTCTGAATTTACTTTTTCCATTACCTTTTGCTTTTTTAAAAATATCATTGATCACAGCTTCTTTTGCATAATCCACACCGTAAAGTAGTGAACCCTGTACAGAGCCTTCATTTTTAGTAATGACCTGTGTCGTGTAGTAAGGAGAAAATTTCAGATGAGGAAATTTCTCTTTAAGTGTTTGAATAAGAGAGTCATTGACTGCATCTTCTTCTATGGGAAGAATAGTAAGAGGGTAGTTCATCACAAAAAGTTTTTTAGTGAATTCTTTTTGTGTACCGTTCATAATCCCCATAGCGATCATCAAAACCATTACACCTGCAGCAATCCCAAAGAAAGCAAGCAGAGCAGAGATAAAGATAAACGGGTTCTCTCTGTCGTACTTAAGGTAGTGTTTAATGATACGCCTAACGAAAATTTTGTTAGGCGAAGGGATTGTTTGTGACATTATGCCAACAGTCCTTTTTTCGGTCCGCTCTGTCCACAGCAGTTTTTATATTTTTTCCCAGAACCGCAAGGACATGGCTCATTTCTTTTTGGTTTTTTCGTTCCTGTAATTGGTTTAAGTGTAGAAGAATCCTCGGTAATAGTTCCTTCATCAAATGATTGATTGAGAGTCGCTTCTGCAACATCATTTTCCAACTCTTCTCTAATATGTTCAACTGCAGCTTCTTCCTCTTCAGGGGAAGTAAAGTCGAACTGTACGAGTTGAAGTACTTTTACAGCTTCGTACTTGATACGTTGTATAAGGTCTGTAAAGAGTTTAAAACTGTCTTGTTTGTACTCTGTAAGTGGATCCTTCTGGTTGTATCCTCTAAGACCGATACCTGTTTTGAGTACATCCATCTCATAAAGGTGGTCTCTCCATTGCGGGTCAAGTACTTGAAGGTACAAGATACGTTCTATCTCAGTTCTTTGTTCAGGATCGATCTGAGACATTTTAGCCTCATACATATTTTCCATCATCTCAGTGACCATAGCAGTGAGCTCTTCTACCTCTTTGTCTACAAAATGTTGATGATCTACCTCTACATGCAGCTCTTCTTTAATGAGTGCTGCAAGTTTCTCTACGTTGAAATCTTCTTTAGGCATACCGTCAAAAATTTCACATTCAGCCAAAAGATGTTCGATATACTCTGCACGATTTTCTTTGATCTTGGCAGCAATATCAAACTCAGGATCAAGCAGTTGGTTTCTAAAAGCATAGATCGCTTTACGTTGATGGTTGGCAACATCATCATACTCTAAGATATGTTTTCTTGACTCATAGTGTTGGTTCTCTACTTTTTTCTGTGCTTTTTCTACAGAACGTGTCACGATCTTGGAGTCAATGTACTCTCCTTCTTCAACACCGAGTTTGTTCATGATGTTTCTGATCTTCTCTCCCCCGAAAATACGTAAAAGGTTGTCATCAAGACTAAGGAAGAATTGGCTCTCTCCCGGATCTCCCTGACGACCTGAACGACCACGAAGCTGGTTGTCAATACGGCGTGATTCATGGCGTTCTGTACCAAGGATCATCAGTCCACCAAGTGCAACTACTTCATCATTTATCTTGATGTCAACCCCACGACCTGCCATGTTTGTAGCAACGGTTACCGCACCTTTTTGTCCTGCATCCATGATGATCTCTGCTTCCTGTGCATGGTTTTTTGCATTGAGCATATTGTGAGGGATTTTCTCTTTTTTAAGTCTCTCATCGATCATTTCAGACTTTTCAATGGAAGCTGTACCGATGAGTACAGGTTGACCTTTTGAATGAAGTTCTCTTACCCGTCTTACCACTGCATCGAGTTTTTCACGTTCAGTATTGTAGATGAGGTCATTTTTATCATCTCTTGCAATAGGTACATTCGTAGGGATAGAGATAACATCCAAGTTATAGATCTGTGCAAACTCAGTGGCCTCAGTCTGTGCTGTACCTGTCATACCCGCAAGCTTCTCATAGAGTCTAAAGTAGTTCTGGTAAGTGATCTCTGCTAAGGTTTGAGACTCTTCTTGTATTTCTACATCCTCTTTGGCTTCAAGTGCCTGATGTAGTCCTTCTGAGTATCTACGTCCCTCAGAGAGTCTACCTGTAAACTCATCAACGATGATGATTTCATTGTTCTGTACCACATAATCTACATCTTTTTCAAAAATGTAGTGTGCTTTAAGTGCTTGGTCTAAGTGGTGAGAGAGAGCAGCATTCTCAAGAGAGTAGAGGTTCTCTACTTCAAAGAGATCTTGTGCCTTTTGAAGTCCATCTTCTGTCATGACAATGGTTCTGTTCTTCTCATCTACAATGAAATCACCTGTTGTCTGTTCAGGTTCACCGGCTTTGGTATCTAGTTTTTCTCCACGTTGCATTTTTTTAGCTATCTCGTCTGCTTGTGCATAGTGGTTGTGGTCACGTTGTGTAGGTCCGGAGATGATCAGTGGTGTTCTTGCTTCATCAATAAGAATAGAATCCACTTCATCAACGATGGCATAGTGATGCTCTCTTTGTACTTTCTCTTCAGCACGTACTTTCATGTTGTCACGAAGGTAGTCAAAACCATATTCGTTGTTGGTACCATAAGTGATGTCTGCTTCATATTGTGCTTTTCTTGCCATCTCATCATGGATATCTGTAGTGATACACCCAACACTGTATCCTAAAAATTCATATAAGATTCCCATTTCTTCGGAGTCTCTTTTTGCAAGGTAATCATTGACAGTGACCACATGAACACCTTTACCTGTCATGGCATTGAGTGCTACAGCAAGTGTCGCAACCAATGTTTTACCTTCACCGGTTTTCATCTCGGCGATGTCTCCGTCATGTAGTACCATACCCCCGACCATTTGCACATCATAGTGTCTTAAGCCTAACGTACGTTTTGCTGCTTCACGTGTAATGGCAAAAGACTCATAAAGTACATCATCTGTACTTTTTGTACCGTTTTCTACTTCAACTTTTAGTGCATTGAATGCAGATTGAAGTGCTTCATCACTGAGGTTTTCATAGTTTGACTCAAGTGCATTAATATTTTTTACTCTTTTGAGGTAGTTCTTAACGATCTTGTCATTTCTTGTGCCAAATATTTTAAGTACGCTTTTTATCATGGTTGTCTTGCCTTGCATTAAATTCTGATTATTTTATCTAAAAAGTGATTAATAATCAGTTAGCCTGACAGATTTAAATCTTACTCACTGTTCATTCACAATTTTACGTAAGAATAACCTCATGCCAAGTGAGTTTTTGGTATATTTTTAACACTTAAAGGAAAAGAAGTGAGAATATTATTATTGATCTTAACAGCAAATATCTATATCTTTGCAGCAACAATTGCACTCCCGGAAAATTTTACGGCAAACTTTACGCAAAAGATCACGAATCCAAAGAAGAAAGTGATCAACTATAGTGGCAAAGTACGTTTTTCAGATAAAACATTACTCAAATGGGAGTATATGGAACCGACTAAAAAAGAGGTATGTACCAATGGGCTTGAACTGCTTGTGGTTGATCATGATCTTGAACAGGTCTCCAATTACCTGATTAACAAAGGGTTCAATCTTACAGAGATCCTTAAAAAGGCTAAACTGCATAGTGCGCATATTTATGTTGCTGAGTATCAAGGTAAAAAATACACCATTCAAACAGATAAGAAAGAGCAGCTACAAAGTGTTGCATACTTTGATGACCTTGAAAATAAAGTACAGATCGTATTTAAAAAAGTAAAATATGGAAAAGGAAAATTACCGGTAAAAACCATGCAGTGTAATTACTCTAAAGCGTATGATATGATAAGAGGTTAAAATGGATGAACTGGTAACAAAGATAGGGAGTGACTCTACACTCATGTTCGTAGGTGCTATGGCACTGGTGGTTTTACTGTTTATCGTTCTAGTAGTAGTTGTTTCCAGTATGCGGGTTAAAACCTATAAAGACAGATTCATCAATATTCAGATAGATAATCAGGAGAAAGAGAAACTTATTGCAGAGCTTCAAAAAGAATTACAGGTATTGAAAGTAAAAAATGCCAAAAATGAACAGGAGCTTCAGCAATTTGCACAAATAAAAGAGAAGTTATCTGTCACAGAAGAGGGATTAAAGGTTTCTCAAAAAGAGGCACATGAGCTTGAGAAATTACAGAGTCAGACAAAAGCCAAGCTTGAAAACAAAGAGAGTATGTATGAAACATTACAAAGTGAGCATACTGCTTTAGGGGAACGTCTTGAGGGATTGAATGAAGAGAACAGTAAATTACGTGTGAACAATGCACGTCTTCTTATGAAGTTGGAGACAGAAGTAAGGTTTTCCTCACAGACAAACCATAAAAATGAGGAAAGGTAATGAAACCGCAAAAAATAGTCTATACGGAAGCACTTGCCGAGTATAGAACAAAACCCTCTAAAGTTTTTAAAAAAAATGGAAAGATAGAAAGAGATTTTTATGAAGAGGAGTCTTTAAATCTTCAGTATGAACTGGTAAAACTTCAAAAGTGGGTTATAGACAATGAAAAACGACTTCTTGTCATATTTGAAGGAATGGATACAGCAGGAAAAAGTTCCACTATTAAGGAGTTCAATAACTATTTGAACCCTAGAGAGGCACGTTCTGTAGCCTTGCCAAAACCTAACTCCAAAGAGCTTGGACAGTGGTACTTTCAACGTCATATCAAACAGATCCCAAATAGCGGGGAAATCGTGTTTTTTGACCGTTCTTGGTACAACAGAGCAGGGATAGAACAGATATTCGGTTTCTGTACCCAAGAGCAGCATGAGCACTTTTATCGACAAGTGAATGGGGTTGAAGAGATGTTAGCAGATGATGGTGTACTCTTTTTCAAATTTTATTTGAATATTACCAAAGAGACACAGAGTAATAGAATTAAAGATAGAGAGGAAGATCCACTTAAAAGTTGGAAATTAAGTAAGCTTGATTATTTATCTATGGAAAAATATGATGAGTATGAAATTTTACGTGATAAAATGTTCCAACTCTCCGGTACACCACATGCTCCATGGTGTGAACTAGATGCAAACGATAAAAAACGAGCAAGACTCAATGCAGTGCGTTATCTGCTCTCAAATATTGAATATGAGGGTAAAAATGATGCTCTTATCACAGGGGTAGATAAAAAGATTGTTAAACTACATAATAAAGGATAAGCATGGTAAACGTAATCATCTGGCATAACCCAAGATGTTCAAAATCAAGAAATTCAATGGCACTTTTAGAAGAGAAAGGTGTAGAGGCTGAAGTAGTAAAATATTTAGACACACCACCGACAAAAGAGGAGCTTAAAACTTTGCTCTCTCAACTTGGCATGTCTGCCAGAGAGCTTATGCGAACCAAAGAAGATATTTACAAAGAGCTTGGACTTAAAGATGTGGAAGATGAGGAAAAGCTTATAGAAGCAATGGTAGCAAACCCAAAGCTTATTGAACGTCCGATTGTTATAAAAGATGGTAAAGCGGTGATAGGTAGACCGATTGAGAATGTAGTAGAGCTTTTAGACCTATAGTATCAGAAGCTTGAGTTATTCAAGCTTCCCATTTCCATAATTCTCAAAAAGGTAGTTTGTGACTGTCTCTATATCTTCATCTGTTTGGATAGGGGCTTTAAAGACCTTTATCATCTTAATGACCTTATCTCTCCAAAATTTTTTAGACTGTAACCCCTGATTGATCACATACCCAAAAGAGTGACACATATTACATTTTCCTTTGGTAGAGTACATCCCTTTTCCCTCTTTCATCGGGAAATCCACGTAGGGAATGGTGATACCGCTGTTTGATCCTGCAAAGAGAGTGGTTCCAAATAATATTGATGCTACTATCAATTTTTTAACTATATTTATCATGTTAGCACCTCCACAGTTACTTCATCGATGCCGTTATATTTATACCCGCCATGGTTCCATTGTATCTCTTTTGAAAAAGGTTGTATTTCACCCTTTTCATTGGTTGCTTTGGAGAGTATGGTGAGTTTCCCACTTTGTTTAGGGGTAAAGGCATAACTAAAAGAACGGTAGGCGTATTTGCCTTGTGTACCGTCATCCAGTTTTGCCTCTGTCCAAGTAGCTCCGCCATCGGTAGAGAGTTCTACTTTTTTAATGCCATGACCACCGTCAAATGCTACACCTCTCACAATGAGCTCGGCATTGTTTTTTACCTTTGCCCCTGTGGTAGGGTAGCCTATAAGAGCATTAACATTCATCTCTTCTATAGGTTTAGTATTTTGGACCAAATTTTCAGGTGTTTCACATTCACATGTATTATCCGGAATACGATAAGCATGATCCATAAAGTGTAGTTTCTGTTTCTCTTTGGTCACGGTAATATTTGAGATCATCTTGATCCAGCTGTCTGAGTAGAAACCTGGGATAATGAGTCTAAGTGGATAGCCGTTGAGGTAAGGAAGATCCTCCCCGTTCATCTCATATGCAAGGATAATGTCATCAGTAAGCTCTTTAAGATCAAGTTCTCGCACAAAGTTTGCTGTCTTTTGGTAAACGGCTTTATCTTCACCATTAAAGCCTAACCAGGCTGCTTCTTTTTTGAGTACGGCTTTTTTGAGTACGTCTTTAAGCTTTACCCCTTTCCATTTGGCACACCCCATAGCACCAACACCCCATTGTATGCCGCCGGCCGTAGGTTTAAAAGCAGTTCTATTGTTACCGCCACACTGAAGTACAGCTGTTAACTCAACCTGTTCAAAATTAGTTTTGAGTTCATTTAGTGATATCTTGATCTCATTCTTCACCAATCCATTGATATGGATATAGAATTTGTTTGGATTGATATAGGTTGGTATCATTGGCATATGCCAACGTACAAAGAAAAGATCATTGGGTGTGAGTGCAGAGGTAAAGACTTCTCTTGGAGTCTCAAGCAGAGGAGGTCTGTCTGAATAGGTAATGAGTGGTCTCTTTTGAGGAAATGCAACATCGGAGACTTTTTGGTTATCGACAGGGTGTTGTGTTTGTGCCGCTTCTACTGTATTTGTTCCTACAGCTGCAGTACCTGCAACGGCTATAGCCTTTTTAAAAAAGTCTCTTCTTTGCATTAAAAATCCTCAATAAAATATAAGGGATTATAATAAATATCTCTTAATAGGTACTGAAAATATTGAATTGTTTCGTCATATTAATAGCATTGTTGCGACTTTCAGAACATTTGGGTAAAATCGCATTAATAATTTATGACAAGGACAGAACTTGCTTAGTACAGTCAATTTAACACAACGTTACGGAAAAAGAGTGCTTTTCGATAAGATCAATATGACCATGGATGTAGGTAAACGCTATGGACTTATCGGTGCCAATGGGGCAGGAAAATCAACTTTTATGAAGATCCTTGCAGGAGAGTTAGAACAGAGTGATGGTGAAGTGCAGCTACAACCGGGACTTAAATTAGGGATGTTGAGCCAAAACCAATATGCTTTTGAAGACTATACCTTAACAGATGCAGTACTCTATGGAAACAAAAAACTTTTTGATGCACAAAAAGAGAAAGAGAAACTTTATATGGAAGGTGACTTTGAATCTGATGAGGTCAATAACCGTCTAGGTGAACTAGAGATGATCTGTGCAGATGAAGATCCTACGTATGAGTCTGATGTAAAGATAGAGAAACTCCTTCAATCACTAGGTTTTCCTGTAGCACAACATGGAGAACTCATGTCTACACTTACAGGTGGAGATAAGTTTAAAATTTTACTTGCGCAAGTCCTTTTCTTGAAGCCAGATGTACTACTACTTGATGAGCCTACGAACAACCTTGATATGGAGACTATCTCATGGCTAGAACAAGAGCTTAAACGTCATGAAGGTACACTTATGGTTATCTCTCACGATAGACACTTTCTTAATGGTGTAGTTACGCACATTCTTGACCTTGATTTTCAAAACATTCGTGAATTTACGGGGAACTATGATGAGTGGTACATAGCTGCAAACCTCATAGCAAAACAAGCTGAGACAGACAGAGCCAAAGGGCTTAAAGAGAAAGAAGAGTTAGAAAGCTTTATTAAGCGATTCTCAGCCAATGCCTCTAAAGCAAAACAAGCAACATCAAGACAGAAGCAACTAGATAAGCTAGACGTTCAAGCCATTCAACTCTCTTCACGTCGTGACCCGTCTATTATGTTTAAGCCACATCGTGACATAGGAAATGAAGTACTTGATGTTGAAAATCTTTCAAAGTCATATGATGGAGAAGTGGTTTTTGAAAATCTCTCTTTTAAAGTAAAAAGTGAAGATAAAATAGCTATCATCGGTGCCAATGGTGTGGGTAAAACAACCTTACTTAAAATCCTTATGGAAGAGATAAAAGCTGATAGTGGAACGATGAAGTGGGGACAGACTATCACTTATTCTTACTTTCCTCAGAACACGACTGACCTTGTAGTAGGTGATGAAGAACTACCACAGTGGATACAAGGATTTGATGTAAAATGGCACATTGATGATATTCGTAAAACACTTGGTCGTATGCTTTTCTCTGGTGAAGAACAGAAGAAAAAGATAGATGCTTGTTCTGGTGGAGAAAAACATCGTGTTATGCTCTCTAAGATTATGATGGATAGTTCAAATTACTTGGTAATGGATGAGCCCAATAACCACCTCGACCTAGAAGCAATTGTTGCTCTCGGTGAAGCACTCCATAACTATAAAGGTGGAGTGATCTGTGTTTCACATGATAGAGAACTCATAGATGCCTTTGCAAACCGTATCCTCAAACTGAATGAAGATGGAACAATGATCGACTTTGAAGGTAATTATGAAGAGTTTGTGGAAAAATATGGAAATTAATAAAAGCTAACTTTTATTAGTGTCCGCACCATTGTCTTTCGCATGGTACGCCATCATGGTTACCATCCATTTTGGTTCCTGGGCAATTGTTAATAAAGAATATTGCTTCTTCGCATGAATGCATTTGGGAACACCATATTCTGCCATCGCAGCTGTATTTTTGTTTTGATTGTGTTCTTTTATGCATAGGTTTTATATGGGGAATAGAAATACGATCAAGTTTTTCTTTATTAGATATATATTGTTTAATTTTTATTGTAGGCATATTTACATCTGAGTCTGATGTATCAACCATTATAGATGTATCTTCT
>Ga0256827_10002062_pt1 | contig 12961 bp, 12 predicted proteins | sample CV84metaG_FD_185977 | JGI IMG/M metagenome (GOLD analysis project Ga0256827, IMG submission 185977) | Hydrothermal vent microbial communities from East Pacific Rise, Pacific Ocean - CV84 | ecosystem: Environmental > Aquatic > Marine > Hydrothermal vents | place: Pacific Ocean: East Pacific Rise... | reverse complement strand
AGTGGTTTTTTTATTTGTTGTTTCAGCTGTAGGTGTTGTGGTTACAGGGCAATCGCTAATTGTAAGTGCAAGTGTTATTAAATATATATCGCTTGGTTCGTTATTAGGACCATTTTTGGCTGCTCTTGCAGGTTATACCGCAATAAAATATATCGAAGCATCGCGCTCTGCTGTAATTGGTAGTTCAAAAAGTTTATTTGTATTACTTACAGCATATTTATATTTTGGGCATTTACCACATTATTATCAGCTAATTGGTGGATTAATAACTGTTGTTGGGGTACTGCTAATTTCAACAGGTAAGTTATTTGTTAAAAAACAGTAGTTTATAAAAGATTGAGAATTTATTGAAAATATTGTTAAAATTCTTTTTATCAGTAGTTTTATTGCTAATTGTTTTTTTGCTTTGTGAAAAAAATAAGATTATAAATTTGTATTAATAAAAAAGAAACAACCTAAAACATTAAAAAAACATTAAATTTTTCGCTAAGCTAAATTCATTAAGTATATTTGCCACATAAACTTGAAAAGTATGGAAGAAAAAACAAGTATTTGGAAAGTAGCTTTAAATTATGGCACAATATCTGGTTTAAGTTTGGTTATTTTATCTGCATTATGGTATGTTACTAATTTAAGCTTTAATCAGTATGTAGGTTGGTTAAATTATGTTGTAATAATAGGTTTAGTAATTATTGGAACAAAAAAACAGCGCGAACTTGACGATGGTTTTATTACTTACGGAAAAGCACTTGCGGTTGGTTCTGTAATAAGTATTGTTGCTGCTTTATTATTAGCAATTTTTACATATATATTATATACAATTATTGATGTAGATTTAATTAATAAGCTTTATGCAATGCAAGAGCAAGCAATGATGACAAATCCTGCTATTACAGAAGAACAAATTGATACAGCAATGGAATTTGCAAAGAAATTTACAAATTCCACAACAGTATCATTAGGTGCTTTTTTTGGTGTTGGTTTTATCGGATTTATTATTTCGTTAATAACATCTGCAGTATTAAAGAAGAATAAAGAATTTTAATTTATGGATATTTCGGTAGTAGTACCATTATTTAATGAGGAAGAATCGCTTCCTGAATTATTTGCTTGGATAAAGAGAGTTATGCTAGCTAATAAATTCAACTATGAAGTAATAATGGTTGATGATGGAAGTAATGATGGCTCTTGGAATGTAATAGAGAGTTTAAAAGCTAAAAATACTGAGATAAAAGGTTTAAAATTCCGAAGAAATTATGGTAAATCAGCAGCATTATATGAGGGGTTTCAAGTAGCACAAGGTAATGTAATTATTACTATGGATGCTGATTTACAGGATAGTCCTGATGAAATTCCTGAGTTATATAGAATGATTGTAGAAGATGATTTTGATATAGTTTCCGGTTGGAAAAAAAACAGAAAAGATTCGTTTATAAAAAATAATACAAGTAAAATTTATAATGGAGTTTCACGAATGGTAACCGGATTGAAGCTACATGATATGAACTGTGGACTAAAGGCTTATAAACTTACTGTTATAAAAAGTATTGAAGTTTATGGCGAAATGCATCGATATATTCCTGTGCTAGCTAAACAAGCCGGTTTTATTAAAATTGGTGAGAAAGTAGTGTCTCATCAAGAAAGAAAATATGGCGTTACAAAATTTGGTTTAGAACGTTTTGTTAATGGTTTTTTAGATTTAATGTCGATAACATTTATTACAAAATTTGGTAAACGTCCAATGCATTTTTTTGGCGTTTGGGGTACGCTAATGTTTATTATAGGGGGTTTTATAGCAATGTGGCTTATTGGTATAAAAATATATGTAAGTATGTTTACTCATACAGTAGCTCGTGATGTAACAAATCAACCATTGTTTTATTTATCGTTGACATTAACAATAATTGGAACCCAGCTGTTTTTGGCAGGTTTTTTAGGTGAGCTTGTATCACGAAGTAGTTCTGATAGAAATAATTATTTAATAGAGAAAGAGATTTAATTTTGTTTATTAGATAACTTTCTTCTATTAACCCTATTCAATTAATACTATTAATCGAATTTGAGTTATTATATTTAAAAGTAATACCTATTAGTAATAAAATTGCCTATAAATTCATTTCGTTTTTCTTTTTTTTTAGTTATTTGGCTGTATATCTGTAACGTAATGTGTTTATATATCGGTAGTTTTGAAATTAATTAGGTATAATATAATTATATTTTCTTCATTAAGAAATCAAAAAATTTTGCACCAGAAAGGAAAACAATTGTAACAATAATTCCAGAAATCATTACACCTAAAAGGACTGCTAAAAATCCCTTTTTCTTTTTAATATTGAATAACCATGCCGCTAGTGAACCTGTGTATGCCCCTGTTACGGGAAGAGGAATCATTACAAAAATCATTAATCCCCAAAAACCATATTTATCAACTTGTTTTTCAACTTTTTTTCTAGTTCTTATAACAAATTTATCGAATATTTTTTTATACCAATTCCATTTCTCTAATAAAGGGTGAATATTGTCTAGAAAAATGTAAACAATAGGAAATGCAAGAACATTTGAAATTACACAAACTACATATACTATAATAGGATTCAATCCGTTCGAAAGAGCGAAAGGAATACCTCCTCTAAGTTCAGAAATAGGCACTATGCTCCAAAAAACGGTCCATAACCAATCAACATTTAAATATTCTGTCATTTTTGTTTAAATTTTTTAAATAATTTTTTTATAGGTTCGAAATATGTATCTACATTAAATATTACTGAATCGTTATTTGATTTGTATGTTAAAAATACACCAATGGGTAATAATACTGCAGAAGCAAGCCATACACCTTCAAAAGCTGGTAATAAGCCTTCTTTTACTGATTTTTCGCTAATCATTGATATAACATAATATAGTACAAAAAAGAATACAGAAATAAGTACAGGCCAACCAAGTCCACCTTTACGAATAATTGCACCTAATGGAGCACCAATAAAGAATAATATAAAACAAGCTACAGGAATAGCGTATTTTTTGTAATATTCAACATCGTGTCGTACTATCCATTTTCTACGGTTTTTAAATTCTTCGTTTGATGAATTAATATATGTTTTTGCAGAGCGAGCATAGTTTATGGCACGTTTTATTATGTCTATACGTACTGTTTTATTTTTTGAATTATATATGCTATCAATATTTATAATTTTTAATTTTGAGTAATTTATTTTAGCTTTTGTGCTATCATTCTTATCTTCTTTTTTAAAATAGTTTGTTTTAATAAGGTTATGTGCAAATTCTATTTTATTAGCTTCTAAAGCATTTTTTAAAGAGTCAGATGCTGCTTTAAGTTGTTTTGTATTCATCATTTCAAAATGCTCTTTCCAAAGTTGTTCGTCAGTTCTTTTTAAACCAAAACCTTTAAGATGCATTGTAACAGTTTCTTCATCAAAAGTGTGCTTTTCGTGAGGATATGTATTGTAATTACGGTGGCTTTTTCGGTCTTCTTTTACGTTTATATATTTTCTTCCGTTATATAGTTTAAGAATTAAATATTGCTTGTCGGGTGTCATTTTAATATAACCGGAATCGGCAATTGTTACATTAATATTTCCTTTTCTTTCTGTATGGTCATATATCATCATATTGTATAGCATACCATTATCAATATTTTTTTGACCTACTTTTATGCTGTAATTATCTATTCCATTATAGAAAATACCTCCTTTTATTGATATGTCAAGTCTTTGTTGTCTAATATCGTAAAGTAACGATCTAGCCTTTAAATTTGTGTAAGGCATAATGTCATTATAAAAAAGATAAGAAGAGAAACTTATCATGAAATTAAAAATAATAAGTGGAAACATTATTTTTAAAAGTGAAATGCCTGATGATTTCATGGCAGTAAGCTCGTAATTTTCGCCTAAGTTGCCAAATGTCATTATTGATGATAGTAGTACGGCAATTGGCATTGCCATAGGAACTAAACCTGCTGATATATATGCGAAAAGTTTTACAATAACCATAACACCAAGTCCTTTGCCTACCAAATCATCAATATACTTCCATAGAAATTGCATTAGAAGTATAAATTCGGTAATAAAAAAAGCTGCTATAAAAGGTCCTATGTAAGATTTAACAATAAATCTATTTAATCTTTTCACTTTTATATATTAGAATATGATAAAATATTTATGCACCAATAATTTGATGTAAATCATCAACTTGTGCTTCCCATAAGTCGATTGCATCATCTTTTTCATCATCGTAAGCAAAGTCAGTAATAATTAATGCAACATCACCGGTTATATCGTCAATGCTTATTTTAAATTCGAAATATGTTTTTTCATCCTCATCGTCTAACCATTTAAATCTGGCGTATACTTGGTCTTTTGACGATATTAGTTTGGCTTCTTGTTCTGAACCATCCCAACTAAAAGTATATTTGTCGCCATTTATTGATACATCATCGGCAAACCATTCAGAAAGCCCGCCAACAGTGCTAATTCTATTGTATAATACTTTAGGTGATGATTTAAATGTATATTCAAGTGTGTATTTTTCTAATTTATCCATGTTATTTTCTTTAAAAACGCAATATATAAAAAAAACTATAACATAAAAATATTTTGACACTTACTTTATTAGTAGTTATCAAGAAAAAAGTCGGAATAAATCCGACTTTTTAAAAATTTTATATTTTTTTTATTATTATAATAACCAAGCTAAACCAATAGATAATTGAAAATATTGAATTCCATTATAACCAAATTTTTGATAAGTGATGTAATTATATTTTCCTGCAATTTGAATTCCTGCTTCAGCATTCTTTCCAAAAGGTACAAATATTCCTACTTCTGGTGCAAATTGAAATTGCCAAGTTTGGTCAGAAATAAGTAATGAACCTACCTGTTTTTCTAATTTAGAATATACTGTACCGGCATTAATACCTGCATAAGGTTTAATCCAAAATTCAGGAATAAAGTAATAACTAGCATTTAATAGAATTGGGAAATTGTAATAATAGTTTGAAATACCTGTTGTTATGGCACCATCGGTAAAGTAATATGTAGCTCTATCTTTAAGCTCGTAAAAGCCTAACCAACTTAATGAGCCTCCTACTGATACATTTTTAGTTACAAATTTTTTACCTTCAAGTAAAAAGCTACGATAACTGGGTTCGCTTATATTTTCTCTAAGTACACCTGTAGGAAATGAAGGTGCATAATTTATTGAGAAAAAACCATTAGGTTGATTTATATATGAATCGTTAGCCTCTTGTGAAAAAGCACTTAACGAAAATATTATTGTTAATATTATAAATATATTTTTCATTTTATTTTATTTTGTAGTGTGAATGTATGGTGATTGTTCAAAAGATTCGTTAATACCTCTATCAAATCTATCAGCATCATATTCGTCATAATCAGAGATTGTTCCGTTAATAAATGATTGCCATCTGTATTTTAATTCAGGAATAGAATCTGGAGGGGTGTCTGCAATCTCGTCTTCAGTTTTACCGTCCATAAAGTCATAAAAATCTCTTAGTGATTTACCATCAATCATTTCAGTCATAACTGTTCCTGTTTCGTATGTGTATGATGTATATCCCCAATAAGGATAGTATGGGTAGTAACCTCCCCAATAACCGCCATAATAATCTGCACTATTTATATTTTTATTTGTATTGGTTGATTTGTAGTAGCCATAACTCCAGCCCCAGCCCCAATAGCCACCCCAACCATACCACCAGCCAGGATATCCTACGTATGATGTGTTTTGTATTAGGGAAACAACAATATTTACTCCAAAGTCAGCATCTTTAAGGTCATCAACTTGTATATAGCCTTTTTCTAAAAATTTAGCACGTATGGCTTGTCTAATTTTTGGGCCTTTGCCGTTAGGACTCCAAAATTTGTTTAATTCTTCGTTGGTAACATAGTCAGATATTACGCCAACAGAATCACGAATAATAAATGTTTTGTAAGTTTGGAAATTTTCTGTAGAATTCTGCTCGAATTCTGAATCATAATAAGTAAGTGTTACATCGTAAGTATCAACGTCTCCGGTGTCTATATCTTTATAGCACGAAGATGATATTAACCCAACAATACTTATTAAAAGTAATAATTTAGTTCTTTTCATCATATATTTATTTTTTACAAAAATAGTATTTTTCATTGAAACAAAAATATTTTAAGTATTATTTTACTTAATTTATGAAAAATTGTAAAGATTGTTTAAATATTTATCATTTATATGTTTATAACAAAAAAAATGCTCTTGAAAAATTTTAAGAGCATTTATTGTAATATGTTTATTACTTAATTCTTTATGAATTTCTTAGAATAATTTTTATCATCAATACTTATTTTGTAAATATAGTTTCCTCTTGAAAGAGTCGAAATATCCATACTAAACTCTTCGTTATTTGAAATACCATTATAATTATGTGTTAATAATAATTTTCCGTCTAAACTATATATGTTAATGTTAATATTATTGCTACTTTCTGTATTAAACTTAAAGTTAAGTTTGTTTTTTGCAGGATTAGGAAAAGCAATAATTTCGTTAATTTTATATGTTTTATTGACACCTACAGGCATTACAAACTCAATATTATCGATAATAAATTGGCTGCCTGGTTTTTTGCCGGAAGTTGCAGCAATAAATACAGTATCAGGAGCTGATGGTAAGTTAACAGGTTGTTCCCATAATGTATACGATAAATGATCGTCAGTAATTTGAACGCCGTTATATGCTATAACATTTCCGTTATATTTGAATATAATTGAGACTGATGCAGTATCAGTACCGCTTATAGTATTTTTGTAATAAAATCTTACACTTTCAGGTTCGTCAGAATATGGGAAACCTCCAACAGGCCCATTTATAGTCCATTGTCCGTATGATATAAAACCTTCTAAAGTGTCGTTTATTTGAGGTATAAATTGAGTTTTAATTGAACAAGCATAGTTTCCTGATTGTGAATCAGTAGTTTTTTCTACAGGCATTGTAGGTATTCCAATAACATATTTGTTAGTAGTTGTCCATTCTGTTAAATCTTCCCAAATATAATTTGTCCAATTTTCAAAGCTATGGTTTTGTATTGGTTCAAGATTGTTACCCGATTTAAGTTGAATATCATCGAAAAGAATGTATGAACCAGGTGTAATTCCAATATTGTTTATTGCATTACTACTAGCTGCAGCAACAATTACAGTATCTACAACACTAGCATCAATAGGATAAGAAAATCTTTGCCATGTTGATTGTGTTCCTGTTATGGTAAAAACATCTCCTCCTGTAGGAACACTATTGTATTTTGCTATACATAAGAATAAAGCAGTGTCGTTTGGTTGAATATTGTATTTGTAATATCCAATAACGCTATCAATAGAATTTGAAGTAACAGGATATCCTCCAGATAGGTCGTCAGGATCACCATTTGTAAAATAGCCGAAGATAGTATCTCCATCGTTTGATAATATTGTTTTTAACATTAATGAATATGCTCCATCAGTGTAGTCTTCGAAACGAATGACCGTTTCACTTCCGTATATTGCACTTTCGTTTGTTGTTGTTTCGTAGTTGTTAAGAAACAAAATTGTATCTTGTGTCCAATTTTCAAAATCAATGTTTTGAGAAAAAATAGTTGTTGTAAAAGCTAAACTAATAGCAAAAAGTAGAATTTTTTTCATTTTCGTTTTTTTAAGGAGTTGAACACAAATTTACAGAAATTCTTTTAATTAATTACTTTATTTTGTTAATACTTTTATAATTTAGCATTATGATATTCAAATTATTAAAGTTTACACTAATTATTTCTATGGCAATTTTTACAGGATGTTCATACAATGGTTCTTTCTATTATACGAAATCGGAGTATAACGAAATTAAAGATATTGATTATCAAGATGTATTTTTAACTAACGCTAAAGGGATAAAATTAAATGCTGTATATATGGAACCTAGAGGAAAATCAAAAGGTTCTGTTTTGTTAATTCATGGAAATGGAGGTAATGTTTCGGGGTGGATATATTCTATAAAGCCATTAGTTGATGCAGGATATAGGGCTTTGGTATTCGATTATCAAGGCTATGGAAAATCAGAAGGAAAACCAACTCATAAAAATGTTGTAACTGATGCCGAGATGTTTTTAAATTATTTATATAACAAAAAAGCAAAAGATGAAAAATTAGTTGTTTGGGGGTGTTCGCTTGGTGGAAATTTATCGGTAAATGTTACAAGTAGAAATCAAGATAAGGTTGATATTCTTATTGATGAGGCGGGTTTTAGTTCTCATAGCGATATTGCTGCTGCAATGATGCCTTGGTTTATTAAACCTTTTGCTCGTCTTACGGTAGCTACTCCATATTCATCAAAAAGAATAATTAAAAATGTAAAAATACCTGTATTAATTATTCATAGTACCGAAGACGAAGTTGTTCCTTTTAGAATGGGAGAGAAGGTATATAAAAATGCAAATGAACCAAAAGAGTTTTGGCAAATAAAAGGAAAACACTGTTATGCAATTGCTGATTACAAGAAAGAATTTATAAGAAAGCTAGATTCATTAATTAGACTAAAATAAAAAGCTCTTTGAAATGTTAAAGAGCTTTTATTTGTATCTTAATGGTTTTTATACCTTTATTATTTGCTACTTGTAGTATCAGATTCTTCAGTGTATTTAAGGTTTGTAAATTTACCTGAAGCAACAGTAAATCCATCAGATAAATCGGTAGTGTTAACTACATCAAAATTAAATGTACCGGATATTTTATTTTCTGTAGTATTTACTTCTGTTAATTCAACAGTACCCTTATTACTAACATATTCGTTTGAATTAGGTTTCCATACACAACCAACTTGAGCACTTAACGAATCTATTGAGGTTGAAGATGAATAAGTTCCTTTAGTATCACCTTTTATTGTTATTACAATTGCTTTTCCATCGGTATCGGTACCTGATATAACAAATAAATTTGAGCTCGTATAGTGTTTTGTTATTCTTGTAATTGAACTCCACGCTGTATCGTTTACTGTTGCTGTCATACTTGCTGTGGTAATTAATGGTGCAATTTCTTCAGCATCTTCTTTTTTACAAGAGAAAATTGTTATTGCAATAGCTAATACCGACAAAATAAATAAATATTTTTTCATTTTAAATAAGTTTTTATGTTTGAAATGCAAAAGTAAATATTATTATTGATTTAGATAAAATTATTATCTTTTTATTATAGTCAACTGCCTCCACCAACATATTTTATATCACTTGGTGTTTTTACTTTTCTAAAAGGTTTACTATTTACATACGAATATAAAAACTTTATCTCATCGTTAACAAACTTGGTGTTATCCTTGCTTTTAGCTTTGTAAATTGTATATTTTTTATTAGAGTTTTTGTTAAGGTAAAGTAGCAATTTTGTTCCTTTTGTAAAGTTGTTGTTGTTTACTTTAACTAAATATGTTTTATGAACTTTACCTTTATAAATTTGAATTGCTTCAAATTCACAAAATAGTCCTAAATTACTAACTTTCCTTATATCAATGAGCTTAGCTGTTATTATAGTGTTAGAATTATTATAATCAGAAATTATTTTATTTTTATCTATACCATTTGGTAAAAACGATATTATTAAAATAATATAAAAAATAATACTTTGCATTGAGCCATAAAGATATAAGTTATTATTTGTTTTTTTAGTAAATATCAAAAATATTCACTCTCTTGAAGTTAAATATTTGCAAATTTAGTTATAAACTTTTGTGTGAATAACTTTTTGATTTCTTTGTTTGCTTATTGTTGTTATCCCTGCTAAGTAAAAGTACTTTTGTTTTAGCAATGAATAAAGTGAAAATCGACATAAATAAGCATATTTCAGAATTATTATATTCTTACGATTGTGTTATTCTGCCTGACTTTGGAGGCTTTATTACAAATTATAAACCTGCAAGTTTATCTGATGAAGGAAAGTATATTATACCTCCATCAAAGGCTATTTCATTTAATAAAAACCTAAGTCAAAACGATGGTTTATTGATTAATTTTATTGCCGATAAAAATGGTATAGATTACAGTCAATCAAAGCAATATGTAGCTGATTTTGTTACTGAGTTATTTCTAAATCTTGATAATAATAAGAAATTTGTTTTCGATAAAATTGGAGAGTTTGTTTTTGACAAATCTTTAAATTTAATTTTTGAACCTTATTCAAGCGAGAACTATTTATCAGATTCGTTTGGGCTGTCTGCAATTAATTTTCCTGTACTTGATAGTAGTGTTAAAAAAAGTATTGAAGAAAAAGGTGGATTAAAAAAGGTTTTACTTAGCTCAACGGCGAAGATAGTTTATTTAGTAATTCCAATTATTATTTTGCTATCAATTGTATCGGTTAAAACCGATTTGTTAAATAAGTTTACGCTAAATACATCGTCAATAACAAGTGTTGAAACAGGTATTTCTACCGAAAAAAAATCGGAAAATATTGTTGAGCGCAAAATAGATTCGATGACAAAAAAAGAGAATGCTCTTTTTTATAAAGAACCTGAGTTTACTGTTCCAAAACATTACGATTCGTTGGTTATTCAAATAATGGAGTCGGAAGCAAGTAAAAGTTTAATTGCTGAGGATACTAAGTCGGAAGAGATAAAAGATGCTAAACCTATTGAGGCAGAAGTAAAAAAAGAATCTCCAAAAGAGGAAAAAGTAAAAGAAGAGAAAACTGTTGCCAAAAAAGAAATAGTTAGGGGTAAGTTTATACTTGTTTCGGGTAGTTATAAAAATAAAAGGCGTGCAGATAAGCGTATTAAAGAATTGACAAAAAAAGGTTTCTCTCCTGAAATAATTAAATATAAAGGTGGTTACAGAATATCAGTAGCATCTTACAACGATAAAGCTTTTGCTAAAAAAGAAGCAAAACGATTTAAAAAGCAAGGTATTAAATCTTGGGTTACTTCTCGATAGTTATTGTCTTAATGCCAGACAGGTATTGAAAAAAAGATTCTTCCCATCGCCTGCCTGCCGGTAGGCAAGGTTCAGAATGACAAATCATTTGGGTTTGACGCAAAACCTAAGTACAAAGTTGTCATACTGAGCAAAGCGAAGTATCTATTTAAAAATCGAATAAATCATAGCGCCTTGTCTGGTGATTGAGGACAATAATTTAAATTTTTGGATTATCTCATATATGTATAACAGAATTGAGTTTATTTAATTAATTGTAATATAGCTCATTAAAAGATTTTGCTAATTGATATCTATTAGTGTTTTGATATTATAGTTTAGGTATTTATATTTTGTTTTGTCTTACCAGACAGGTTTTCATTTTGGCTTGAACCAAAACGAAACAAAAGTTCAAGATAATAGGATGACTGTACGGCTTTTCAAATTATTGGTTTTCCTTTCAACTGACGCCCTATTATCAACGCTATAATTTAAAATTCCAATAATATTTATTCGTCGAGAAAAGTTGTAATATAAAAATACTTCTATATACGAGCTTTTTCGACCTTATAGAAATAACGTAGATTTTCAAATGAAATGAAGTGTTAAAAAATTTACGTGTAAATTTAAACGTAATGAAATGTAGAAAACAAGTTATTTATATGCAGTCTTGACTTTTTGTTTACTTTTGTGTCAAGACAAAAGTAAAAGCCTGTCTGGCTTGAAGACAAATGCTTTAATTAAATTATAAGTATCCTATTTTTTTGAAAATATTGAATAAATATAATAGTTATACATAAATGGGCAATTCCATAAATTTTATATAAAATTATTACTCCCAACTCCTATAAATTAAACTACCCTTTTTCTCATCATTTACAATGCGAAGGTTGGTTGTAATTTCTTCTTGCAGTTCATCAACGTGCGAAATAATACCAACAGTTCGGTTTTCTTTTCTAAGCGATTTTATAGCTTCAAAAACTAATCGAAGCGATTCTTCGTCTTGTGTTCCAAAACCTTCGTCGAGGAAGAAGAAATTTTGGTCTGATTTGTTAAGTTTTTGCACACTGCCTGCTAATGCCAAAGCAAGCGATAGCGACGCTTGAAAGGTTTGTCCGCCCGATAAAGTTTTAACACTACGACGTTTGCCATCGTTAAGATAATCAATTACATCGAAGTTATTATTTTTGCTAAGTACCAAACTTAAACTTTGCTTTGTTAGTTTATGAAAACGCACATTTGCATAATCTATAAGTTGTTGTAAATATACCGCCGAAACATATTGCACAAATCCCTGAGCTTTAAAAAGTTTTGCTAAAACTTTTATATCTTCTTTTCTAAGTTCTTTTATTTTTAACTGTTTTTCTAATTCTTTTTTCTGTTTTAAGTCTTTGCTAAGTTTTTGAATTGTATTCTGATATGCACCAATTTTATTATTAATTTCTTCAATTTTAGCAGAAAGTTCTAAAATTTCAGTCTTAGTTTTTTGATATATGTTTTCGTTGAAGCTTTTACCTGAGGTTTGCTTTTTAAGATTGTTAAAAGTTGTTTCTGCCGAATTTAGTTGTAATTCAAATTCTTTAATATTTTGCTTTTCTTTTTCAATATCGAGCTGTTGTTTTAAAATAGCTTCAACTTCTTGAATATTATTGTATTTGTACTGCTTTAATTTACTGCCTATTTGTGAATTAACTTTTACTATTTCAGCTTTTATATCGGCTAATTGTTTAGTTAAACCACTTATTGTACTTGTAGTTTTTGCTTCGTTCAGTTTAAGCTCTTCAATTTTTTTATCTAATGTATTATAGTTTTCCTCAATGCTTTTAATTTTTGAGCTTATTGTGTTTTGCTCAGAGGTTAATTCAGAAACCGATTTATTTTCAAATAGCTTTAAATCAATGGTTTTTACTTGTTGTAAAAGCGTGTTTATTTGAACATTAAACTCTTTTTTTGAAAGCTCTAATTGGTTTATTTCTTCTTTGCTTTTTGAAATATTATCGGTTAAAGCTGTTAGTTTATTCGATTCAAATT
>Ga0256827_10002061_pt1 | contig 12962 bp, 14 predicted proteins | sample CV84metaG_FD_185977 | JGI IMG/M metagenome (GOLD analysis project Ga0256827, IMG submission 185977) | Hydrothermal vent microbial communities from East Pacific Rise, Pacific Ocean - CV84 | ecosystem: Environmental > Aquatic > Marine > Hydrothermal vents | place: Pacific Ocean: East Pacific Rise... | reverse complement strand
GGTCTGTTTGTCAATTACTTGTTATGTGGGGATAAATAAGCATGAGGGTGATGAGGTAGGATTGTATGATACTGTTTTGAGTAGAGAAGAATATAAAATTAATAGGAATTTATAAAATATAAATTAAAGTTTTGAAAGATTATTAGTTATAAAATGTATAATAAATGACAGAGCAAAAGCTCTGCCAAAGACTGGATTACAGTCTAGACTCGTATCTTCTAAGCATGAAGAGTTTTTTAAGAATTTTCTTGCGAGTTGCAATTTTCTCTTTTTTTCTCTTTTCAGTCTCAGTCTCGTAATGCTGTCTAGCTCTCGCTTCAGTTACGATAAGGTTTCTGTCACATTGTCTTTTGAATTTTCTATAAGCATCATCAAAAGAGTCACGTGAAGTTAATTTAATTCCTGGCATCGAAAAGCACCCCCTTCCTTATCAAAATTTCTTACCGTTTAGAGTAAGAGAGATAAATATGAGGGGGATTATATCGAAAGTTTTTTAATTTGTGTTAAAATATACATATTAAATGGAGGTTAGCTATGCAAAAAGTATTTAAATCCTGTTATACCTTAGATAAACGATGTTATGAGATCTATGGACTTACAGAAGATATTCTTATGGAACATGCAGCAAGGGGAATGGCAGAATATATTCAAAACAGTTTTGACAAGGACTCTTCTGTACTCATAGTCTCTGGTGTTGGCAATAATGGTGCAGATGGAATTGTTCTTGCTAGACAACTGCATGGTGACTATGATGTAAAACTTGTATTGCCTTTTGGAGCAAAGTCAGAAATGGCAAAACTTCAGAAGCAGAGAGCTGAAGCTTTAGGTGTGAATATTGTAAAAGAGTTGGAAGAGTCAGATGTTATTGTTGATGCCATCTTTGGAGCAGGTTTAAATAGAGATATAAATGATGAAACACAGCAGATTCTTTATAAGCTTAACTCTTTTAAAGGATTTAAAATTGCTTGTGATATACCAACAGGTGTAAGTGAAAATGGTTTGTTAGTTCCAATGGCTTTTCAGGCTGATGTTACCATTACAATGGGAGCGTTAAAAGAATCATTATATATTGATGAGAGTAAAGACTTCATAGGTGAGATCATACGTGTTGATCTTGGTGTGAGTAGTCAAAAATATGAAACCCAGAGTAACACTTTTGTATTGGAAGCTACAGATATGAGATTACCAAGCAGAACAGTACTTTCAACTCATAAAGGAAATTTTGGACATGCTGGGATTTTTTGTGGTGAAAAAGAGGGTGCGGGTATTATTGCTGGTATGGCAGCAAGTAGATTTGGGGTAGGTTTAACTACTTTGGTTGTACATGAAAAAATAACAGCACCTCCTTATCTTATGCACTCAACTGTTGTTCCGAAAAATGCTACAGCACTTGCTATAGGTATGGGACTTGGTTGTCATTTTGAAATGGAATTTTTACAAAAATATGTTGTACAAAGTCATTTGCCTATTGTCTTAGATGCAGATAGTTTCTATTCTGATGAAATTTTAGTTATCTTAGAACAAAAAGATAGAGAAATAGTTATAACACCTCACCCAAAAGAGTTCTCCTCTTTATGGAAAAAACTTACAGGAGAAGAGTTAACTGTCTCACATATACAGCAAAATCGTTTTGAGACTGTGCGTAATTTTAATGCAAAATATCCACATGTTACCCTTCTGTTAAAAGGTGCCAATATATTCATAATGCAAGAGGAAAAGTTTTACATTAACCCTTTAGGCTGTTCCAAGCTCAGTAAAGGTGGAAGTGGAGATGTACTTTCGGGGCTAATTGTCTCACTTTTGGCACAGGGTTACACTGGAATTAATGCAGCTATTCAAGCCTCTTTGGCTTTAGCAATAGCAGCTAAAAATTATGAGAGAGCTAGTTATTCAATGTTGGCTACAGATATTGTAGAAGAAATTACTTTGCTTGAAATATAATTAGGTACAATTCTGATATGATAAGAATAGCAGTACTTTTTAGTGGTAAAGGTTCCAACTTTGCCCATATTGTCAATAGTTTACATAATGATAAAGTTGAGATTGTCATTGCTTTGACAAATAATCCTGATGCAGGAGGTATAGCCATTGCTAGAGAAAATGATATACCTCTAAAAATTATAGATTCAAAAATTTATAGAAATAGAGAAGAGTTTGATGCACTTGTTGTAGAGACACTAAAGTCATATAATCCTAATCTTACAGTTCTTGCAGGCTTTATGCGTATATTGACACCAGTGTTTACAGAACAGATAAAAAGTGTAAACCTGCACCCCTCTCTTTTGCCAAGACATAAGGGTTTAAATGCCATTGAGAGAAGTTATGAAGACAAATATCCTACGGGAGGAGTCTCTATTCACTATGTAAGTTCTGAGTTGGATGGAGGAGAGATACTTTTACAAAAAGAGATTTCCAAAGAGGGCTTGACTTTTGAAGAGTATGACAAGAAAATACGAAGCATAGAAAAAGAAGCACTAGTAGAAGCTATAGAAAAAATATTATTTCAAAAAGATTAATCAATGCAATATTATAATGACAAAGATAATCAGACAACTTCAAATATTATATTTATGATATTTCAAATGTTTATGACTTTTATTGTCTATGGATTTATCTATACATCACTTATGGCAGTGAAAATAACTATAGTGAAATACAATTTGACATTTATGACCTATTTGCCGGAAGTTATCTCTTTCATTGCTTATCCAGTTATACTATATAAGACTAGACAAATGTTCAAAAAAGATAAAAGATTGCGTGCTGTAGCTTGGGTAATGGGGTGGTCATCCTTAATTATTGTTTTTCTATATGCCCATTTATCACAATTAATTACAGTATAAAAGAGAACAATTGCTAAAATATTTCCCTATAAAACATCAAAAAATACTTAAACTTTCTATTCCAGCAGCTATAAATTCACTACTTGATATGTTACAAGTTATTACAGATCTAATAATGGTTGGTCGCATATCTGCATTTGCAGTAGCTGCAGTAGGACTTGGTCTGCAGTCACTTATGTTAGTTTTTGCTGTACTTACAGTTCTTCATGTCGGAACTTCTGCACTGCTTTCTCGTTTTGTGGGTGCAAACAGAATGAAACGTGCATCTATGGGACTCTCAACTCTTTTACGTTTTGCTTTAATGTTGAGTATTCCTGCTATGGCAGCTTGGTATTTTCTTGCTTCAAATGTATATAAATGGTTTGGAACAGCACCTGAAGTGGTTGTTCTTGGTGTAGATTATGTTCAAATGCTTACATGGATGATGCCTTTTATTTTTATGAAACTGGTATTTGTCTCTGCACTTAACTCGGCAGGAGATACAAAAACACCAATGAAGGTGAAAATATTCTCTATAGTTTTAAATGTAATTTTGAATTATCTTTTAATATTTGGGCATTATGGTTTTCCAGAACTTGGTATTGTGGGTGCAGCAGTAGGAACAGTAATAGTAAATTTCTTAGAATTTATAGTATATGTCATCTTATATGTTAAGCATAAAACCCCCTATATTCCGGGATGGCACTATTCAAAAATTTTACTTTCTCGTGCATTGAAAGTTGGTATTCCTGCATCTATAGAACGTGCTTTAACTTTTGGATCTTTTATGCTTTTTACGGTAGTTATTGCACATTATGGAACGTCCATATTGGCAGGTTATCAGATAGGGTTGAGAGTAGAGGGTTTGGCATTTATGCCAGGTATTGGGTTTACTATTGCAGCGATGGCACTGATGGGACAGGGATTGGGTGCAAAAAAACCAGAACAGGCAAAAGAGGATGTACTTTTAGTTCTTAAATATACTTCTGGATTTATGTTTATTCTCTCATTTTTTATGATATTTATGCCTGAAAAAATAGTATGGTTCTTTACTAATGATACACAAACCATTAAAGAGGCAAGTCTCTATCTACGTATTGTAGGAATATCACAGATTCCATTAGCATTTAACTTTGTACTTTCTGGGGCATTAAGAGGTGCAGGAGATAGTAAATGGACAATGAAAATAAACCTTATGTCTCTTTGGTTTATACGCATAATACCTGCATTTTTATTGAGTTGGTATTTTCATAATATTATTTTTGTCTATATTGCAATGATTTCAGATACTTTTGTAAAAGCATTCTGGTTATGGAAAAGATTTAACTCTAATCATTGGCAGAAAATAAAAGTATAAAATTCCCTGTAATACTTTTGTTATAGTGCTATGCTATAATAATGTTAAAATATTATATTTAAAGGAAAAAGATGTCTAAAGAAAAAGATGTAAAAACATTAGATGAAAGAATAGATCGTATTTATAAAATGGCAAAAGAGCATTACGGAGAAGTTCGTTTTGTAGGTATTAAAAGACATACTAAAATAGGATGGGTAGCTAAAATCCAATTTGACAGTTTTGACTCTCTGGTAGCGGAAGGGAAAGATGCTGCAGAGGCATTGAAAAATTTACGTAAACGTCTTAAAAAAATTATAGATCGCTATCATATGGTATAAATTTTGAAGAAAAATATTATACTTATAGGTTTTATGGGAGTCGGTAAAGGGACAACTGCTCGTGCTTTTGCAAAAAAATACAATGTATATAATATAGATACAGATGATCTTATAGAATCTAAAGAGAAAAAAGAGGTAAAAAAGATTTTTGCTAAAAAAGGTGAAGCCTACTTCAGGGCACAGGAACAGGCTACTGCTGACTGGATAGAATCATCTGTTCATGGTACTTTTATCTCTTGTGGTGGTGGTTTTTACAAAGTGAATAATCTTAAAAAACTTGGTACGGTTGTTCTTTTGGATGCTTCGTTCGAGTGGATACATAACCGTTTAAAAACAGCTAAAAATTCTAAAGCAAAATTGGCAAAAAGACCACTTTTTTCACAAGAAAGAGAGGCCAGAAAACTTTATAATGAGCGTGAAAAAGCTTATAAGAAGCTAGCAGATGTAGTTGTAGATGTGGAGAATATGTCTTTAGATGAACAGTTGGCATATATTGCCAAAAAGTGTAAACTTAATTAAGGAGTAGGGACTTCAGTCCCGTTAAGTGGGGTTAAAACCCCTACTCCAAGCACAAAAATTTGGGCTATTATTTTACTTTATTTTCCCAATACTCTAAACCTTTAAATACTCCTGTCAATACACCAAATATAAGCATGGTACTTCCCATGCAGTAGGGTGCTAACTCTGCAAATGGTGCAGGGTTTTTCAAAAAGGTAAACATTGCATATCCCCAAACTGCTATTGTAATAGTAGCAGCTACTCTTTTGAGCCATAAAATAATTGTAAGTTGTTGTTCTTTATTCATATGAGTATTTTATCCTAATTAGATATAATTCTAAGAATTACATATAGAGAGCATAGATGCAAAGATTTGAAACATATTTAAATGAAAACTTACCGAAAGTTCCAAGCTTTCATCCTGTATATGAAGATGCACTTGGAGTAATGCTAATAGCAGGTGGGAAACGCTTTCGCCCTATGTTGCTTTTAAATGTTGTAAATGCTTATGAACCAATGCTTTATAACTCTTCTTTGCCCGTTGCTCTTGCCCTTGAAATGTTTCATACTTACTCTTTAATTCATGATGATTTACCTGCTATGGATAATGCAGACCTACGTCGCGGAAATGAAACTCTACATAAGCGTTATGATGAAGTTACAGCTATTTTGGCTGGAGATGCACTCAATTCAGATGCTTTTTATCTCATTGCTAAAGCACCACTTCGTGAAGATGTGAAAATCAAGTTAGTGGAACTGCTTGCACGTGATGGTGGGAGTAGAGGAATGGTTTTAGGTCAGGCGATAGATTGTTATTTTGAAAATACCCCTTTGAATATTGATCAGGTTAAAGAACTGCACAAGAATAAAACAGCAAAATTGATTGCTGTTTCTCTACAAATGGGTGCAGTAATAGTTGGGCTTGAGAAGCAAATACAAGATGATCTTTATGCCTTTGGTATTGATCTTGGACTTTTATTTCAGATACAGGATGATATTATTGATGAGACACAGAGTGAAGAGGAAGCGGGTAAAACTACAGGAAATGATGGAGATAAAAATAGCTTTGTTAATCTTTTAGGACTTGAAGCAACTGTAAATGAAGCAGATACTTTAGCAAAAGATTTACAAAGACGATTTGAAAACTTCGATGAGAAGTTAAAAATAGCTTTACAACCCTTAATGAGCAAATACTTAAACAGACATAATTAAAGGAAAATAATATGGCAATGACAGAACAGAACATTATGCGTAAAAAGATGGCAAATACTATCAGATTTTTAGCTGCCGACATGGTACAAAAAGCAAACTCTGGACACCCAGGTGCTCCTATGGGACTCGCAGATATTGCAGTTGTTCTCTCTGAAAAACTTAGTCATAATCCTAAAAATCCAAAATGGCTCAATCGTGACCGTTTGGTATTTTCAGGTGGACATGGATCAGCTCTAATCTATTCACTATTGCATCTTTGGGGTTATGATGTAAGTCTTGATGATCTTAAAAATTTTCGTCAATTAGACTCTAAGACTCCAGGGCATCCTGAGTATGGGCATACAGATGGTGTAGAAATTACTACAGGTCCTTTAGGTCAGGGTATTGCCAATGCCGTTGGTTTTGCTATGGCAGAATCTTATACAAAAGAGCAGGTTAATTCTGAGACTTGTGAACTCATTGACCATAAAGTTTACTGTCTCTGTGGAGATGGTGATTTACAAGAGGGCATTTCGTATGAAGCTTGTGCTTTGGCAGGACATTTAGGTTTAAGTGACCTTGTACTTATTTATGACTCAAACCATATTACGATTGAGGGTGATACAAGTATTGCTTGGTCGGAAGATGTTGAGAAGCGTTTTGAAGCACAGAACTGGGATGTGGTAAAAGTCAATGGTCACTGTTATGATGAGATTGAAAAAGTATTGGATGCAACTAAAACAGCAATAAAACCTACATTGATTATTGCAAATACAATCATCGGTAAAGGTGCAGGAGAACTTGAAGGGACACACCATACACATGGTGCACCTCTTGGTGATAAGATTATTGCTGAGTCTAAAGCTAAGGAAGGGTTCAATTCAGAGGAGACTTTTCAAATTTCTGAAGATGTATTGTTACGTTTCAGATGTGCATTGGAAAATGGTGAATTGGCTGAAAAAGAGTGGATCCATAGACAAAAAGAGGCACCTCTTGTAGAGCAGAATGTAGCCCTTGAAAAACTTTTAAATCCTGATTTTTCTGAAATAAACTATCCTGATTTTTCAGATGCACCAGAAGTAGCAACAAGAGATTCTAATGGTCAGATACTCAATGCTATTGCAGGAGCAGTACCATCATTTATTGGTGGTTCTGCAGACCTTGCTCCGTCAAACAAAACAAACCTTAAAGATCTTGGAGATTTTCCAAAAGGAAGAAATATTCACTTTGGAATTAGAGAACATTCTATGGCTGCAATTACTAATGCAATAGCACTCTACGGTACAACTATTCCATTCAATGCAACATTTTTTGTATTTTCTGACTACTTGAAACCATCTGCAAGAATTGCAGCACTTACCAAGATACAAAACTTTTTTGTATGGACACATGATAGTATTGGTGTAGGTGAAGATGGACCGACACATGAGCCAATTGAGCAAATTTCTCAGTTTAGAGCATTGCCAAACTTTTACGTATGGAGACCAGCTGATGCTACAGAAAATGTAGAAGCATGGAAAACTGCACTCGAAATTCAGGCACCACATGGTTTTGTACTTTCACGTCAAAAGCTTAAAACGCTTAAACCAAAAAGAGATTTTGGGGAAGTAAGTAACGGTGCGTACATTGTGAAAAAGCGTGAAGGTGCAACAATGACACTTATGGCTTCAGGTTCAGAGTTAATGCCTTGTCTTCAGGCAGCATGTCACCTAGAAGTATTGGGTGTAAAAGCAAATGTTGTTTCTGTACCATGTTTAGATCTTTTCAATGAGCAGGATAAAACATATAAAGAGACTGTTGTTGATCCAAGTACTAAAGTAATGGCTGTAGAAGCTGCAACTGCAACTGAGTATTACAGATATGCAGATGATGTACTTGGTATGGAAAGTTTTGGTGCTTCAGCACCAGCAAACCTACTTTTTGAAAAGTTTGGATTTACTGTACAAAATATCACAAAACGTGCCTGTGACCTTGTAGGGGCTGAGTATAAAGTTGTTGATTTAGGTAAGTGCTAGTTTAATAATTATTTAAGTGATTATGCCATATAATGCAGGTGTAAATGCGATTTACGTTATCTGCATAGGTAACCTCTTTAGACTAGTTGCTGCTAGTTGTTAGAGACCATAAAGCTCTGTATCTCTTTTTTGAGGTATGGGGCTTTTTTTTTGGTGTATTTTAAGGGTAGATGGCGGGATTGTCTCCATAAAAGGAGGGAATCTCATGCAGTTTAATGATGAAGTAATCGCATTTATTGGTTATACTGTATTAGCAATGTATTATTTGATACATTTGTTGAGACACTAATCAAAACTCACCGATAGCAGCAACTATCGGTAGTTGTCTTCTTTTAGTAAGTCACATATCTCAATATCAAGAGCTTTAGAAATTTTAGCTATATGGCGAATATTAAAATGATGATTTTTCTTTCTAAGTTCTACTTTGAGTAAATATATACATCTACTAATTCCTATTTCTAAAGCAAGTTGCCCCATCTTTAGGGAAGTTAATTTAATAGTTAATTAAGGTTATGTTGACTATAATTATTTTACAAGTGCGGTTACATTTGTAATTCATGGCTTCTTCTGAGTTAGTTGTCGCTAACGTGTAGAGCCTAAAGCTCTGTATCTCTTTATTGAGATGCAGAGCTTTTTTTTTGGTGTAATTTTAGGGAAGATGGTGGGATTGCTCTATGAAAGGAGCAGTGATGGACTACAAAGATGTAACCGCATTTTTGGGTTATTTGTTACTAACAGTGTATTATTTTATGCACTTGTTTAAACATTGACTTGGCAGTACCGATAGCGACAACTATCGGTACTTGTTCTTTCAACTCAACATCCCTCTAACTTCATCTTCATCTATCAAATCTTTTTCATATTTGACAACGGCAATATTTTCTGTCTCATTTACATAACTCTCAACAATTGCTTCATGTTTTGTGAGTCCTGCTACTCTCTCTCTGTCAAATATATCTAAGGGTAAATATACATTTCCTCTGTTATTTGGGTTTGGCATAGTAGCTACCCATATGAACCATGCAATAGAGATGACAGCTACAACTATAGCAAGTGTGCCTCTGTCATAGTGTTGCATTAACCAACCTGCAAGAAGTCCTCCAAAAAAGATACCAATATAGGCAAAAGTATTGGCAACTCCAAGAGCAGCACCTTTTTGGTGTACTTTTGCAAATTTGGCTACAAAACTTTGAAGGAGTGGCTCAAACATATTAAAACCAATAAAGAAAAATACAACACCTGTAATAAAAAGCCAAGGTGTTGTTGCAAATCCCATAGCTATAAAACCTAAAAATATAACAGCAACAGAGACCATAAATACCTCTCTACCTTTGCCATATTTTTCACCAAAAATAGCAGCAGGTCCCATAGCAAGAAGTCCAAATATCATAGCTGGTAGATATACTTTCCAAAGTTCAGCTTTTTCCCACCCAAAGCCACCATCTGCAAGTGATTGTGTCATAACCATAGGTATAATAAAAAATGCCATAGTCATAATAGAAGAGTGAAATAGAAATGTAATATACATTCGTGTTAGTGATTTATCTTTAAAAACTTCTATCATTTTAGATTCATCTTCAGCGTAAGAGTGTACGATCTTTGGTGGTTTTGGTACCGCTGTAAAGAGTATGCCTATTGCCATAACAGAGAGAATGGCTGTAAGCCAGAATAGTTTGTCTATACCCCAGTTTCCACCAACTATAGGAGCTACAATCATAGCAACAGCAAAACTCATAGCTATAGTTCCACCCATAATAGCCATAGCATGGGCTCTTTGCTCCTCTTTAACAAGGTCAGCAATCATTGCTGATACTACAGAGCCAATGGCTCCTGCACCTTGTAGAAAACGTCCAACTAAAAGTATATAAATATTATCTGATAGAGCAGCAATAATAGATCCAGCAATAAAAATAAGAAGACCTAAAAGTAGGGTTTTTTTACGTCCAAACTTGTCGGACATCATCCCAAAAGGAACTTGAAATGTAGCTTGTGTAAGAGCATAACCACCTACAACAAGACCTGCTAAAAATGGTGTAGCACCAGGCATATCAAGTGCATAGATAGAGAGGACGGGAAGTACAATAAAAAGTCCAAAAAATCTTAAAGCCACAATAAGAGATAGTGGCATAATTTGTTTAATCATAGTAATACCTTTAATACGATAAAATTTCTCCTAATTATATTACTAAAAGGTTAATATCCAATGAAAATGGTTTTAGCAACAGGAAACAAAGGTAAACTGCGAGAATTTAAGAAAATGTGTCAAGATGAGGTAGTAGCTTTCTCTGAGCTATTAGGTGAATTTGATATTGTAGAAAATGGGCAGACTTTTGCTGAAAATGCACTTATCAAGGCACGTACGATTTATGAGAAACTTGGAGAAGAGTATTTGGTTATATCTGATGATAGTGGTATCTCTCTACCTGTTTTAAATGGTGAGCCAGGTATTTACTCTGCACGTTATGCTGGAGTAGGAGTAACTGATAAAGATAATTTGTATAAGCTCATAGATACAGTTAAGAAAAAAGGTTTGAAATCTACTCCAGCATATTATACAGCAGCGATTGCCATAGTCTCTAAATATGGAGAATATGTAGTCCATGGCTGGATGCACGGAGATGTTATAGATGAATCCAGAGGAGATAAGGGCTTTGGTTATGACCCTATGTTTATTCCTTCAGGTATGGACAGGACTTTAGGTGAGTTGGATGATGAGATTAAGTCTAAAATTTCTCATCGTGGTAAAGCATTGGAATTAGCGAAACCGATTATTGAGATGCTTAAAAATAAGTAACGCGTAGGGTGGGATCTTCCACCTTACGCAATAAATTTTAGAAATAAGGTAAAATAACATGAACAAGCAAAAATTTATGACAGACTTGCAAACTATTTATGATGAATTGCAGCATAGACAGGGATCACTTAACAAATATTATGAACTTTTAGAAGAGGGCAAGGTACATGAGCATGCTGATGCTGTGGTAGATGCTTTTTTAAAACTGCTTGATATTCCTAGAGACAAAGATTCTGAAATGGCAGCTTTGACGCGTATTGTGAATTTGCGTGAAGATGCTTTGGAGCAAGTGCTTGAAAAGAGTGGTGCATCTAAAAAAGAGATTGCTATAAAAAAAGAGTTGGCATATGGCTTTGCTAGTACGATGCATATTACCCGTCATGAATCGTTCATTACGTGGGTAGAAGAGAAAAAACTCTTGACACCTTTTTACCGTTCACTCATACTGGGTGTGCATTATGTGGGTGTGACATTGAGTGTTTGGCAAAGTCACTGGACAGATCATATTATCCACACTATCAATATTGAACTATCTGAACTATTTAATGGAGATGATGCAAAAGTATTTGAAATGCTTCAGGGGGAATCACTATTAGACAAAGACACAAGTGGTTGTGTAGGTGATAGATGTTATTCTGTACTTCAAAAAGCTGATACAGGGTATAAGTCTGTAGCTTATGTAGAAGCTTTTCCTAAAGAGGTAGAGGCTGTCATTGTTGCTTTGGAACAACTTATATCACTTCTTAATCAGCACGAAGATGAAGTCTATGGACAGAAGCATGAGTGGATTAACTATTTTACAGCACTTAAAGAGGCTTTTTCCCATCAAGAGACAGATGAACTCATTAAAATGTGGGCAGAGGTTGATAGACGATGGATGGCAGTAACTACACCATTGCAAGTGGGGCATCCTTTGGAGTATTATGAAGATCATTATAGAAAAGCAGTAGCTTTGGAGTGGGATTTGCGTATTGTCAATCCACAACTGCAAGAGGGGTCAAGTACACGTAACAATATTAAACTTTTTGCATATGAAATGGCAAAAGAGTTTGGAGAAGAGGCGTTACATACAATGAGTAAGAACCTTCTGCAGGTAGATGAAACACAACTCTATATAGGTCAACCAATGTTGTACTATGCAGCAGAGTTCAATGGACTTTTCTCTGCTCAGGTAGTACCTAATGATGAACAAGTTTCAGCAGAATTAGGGAAAAAGATTTTTGCTTATGCTGATTTTGTGATGGAATCCAAAAAATCAAAACCGATTATGAAACTTTCGGTTGAGACTATGGGTGAAATGTTTGTAAAAAAACAGAAAGCACTCATAGAAAATGAGCCAAAACTTTGGCAAGAGATTTATGATATATCTACAGTGGGACATGAGTACGGACACATCTTATGGATAGATTCAGACACAGAAACAAAAATGAACTGTACGGGACAATTCAAAAATATAGAAGAGTTTAAAGCTACATCTGGTGGACTCATGGCTTTTTTTGCCAATGAGAGAGAAGAGTTGAAAAGACATATTGTAGATGATTTGGTTTCACGTGCAGTAGGATTGATGGCGTGGAGAGAAGTGGGTGAAGTCTTACCATATTATTGCGAAGGACTTATACATTTAGATATTTTGTTTACATCTGGTGTTATTATTTATAAAGATCAGATAAAAATAGACTATAGTAAGTATGGGGAAATGAAAGAAGCATATATAAATGCATATAAAAATTTAGCAGAAAGTTATCTTAAAAAAATAGATGCAAGTAAATATTTGGAACAGTATGCCATAAAGAGAGATGGTATTTATTTGCCTAAAAAAGAAAATATAAAATCTTTTGTAGAACACTATTATGAAAGATACAAAGAGATTGGACAGCAAACAGTGGTGTTGAATTGACATTAGCTAAATTATATCCTATAATATGTACAGAATTAAGAACAATATTAAGGACATAAAATGCAAGTAGT
>Ga0256827_10002060_pt1 | contig 12963 bp, 5 predicted proteins | sample CV84metaG_FD_185977 | JGI IMG/M metagenome (GOLD analysis project Ga0256827, IMG submission 185977) | Hydrothermal vent microbial communities from East Pacific Rise, Pacific Ocean - CV84 | ecosystem: Environmental > Aquatic > Marine > Hydrothermal vents | place: Pacific Ocean: East Pacific Rise... | reverse complement strand
CAAACGAACTTATTGCCTCATAAAACATCTCATCGGTAATATTTGCCTGATTACAAACTAAACGAGCACCATTTAAGTTCTCAAGATTATGCTTACCAAATATTTCCAGTTTTATTTCTCTATCGTTTAAAACAAGGTATGTAACCCCATTTTCTACTCTACTGTTTAATGCTTTGTATGGGAATCTATTAATTTTTGATGAGCATTTATCTGCAATCTTTTTTATTTCCTTATCGTTTTCGTAATAAATTAAACTTCCACCTTCAACAATTGTATCGGTAAAGATTTTAAATTGCTCTACATAGTTTTCAAATGTTGGAAATACATTTATATGATCCCAAGCAATACCACTAATTAATGCAATATGTGGCTTGTATAAATGAAATTTTGGTCGGCGGTCAATTGGCGATGATAAATATTCGTCGCCTTCAATTATCATATATTCTGCTTCATCAGATAAGCCAACCATTGTGTCGAAGCCCTCAATTTGAGCACCAACAAGATAATCAAATTTTAAATTATGATATTTAAAAACGTGCAATATCATTGATGTAATTGTAGTTTTTCCGTGGCTTCCACCAATAACAATTCGCTTTTTGTTTTTGCTTTGCTCGTAAATATATTCAGGATACGAATATATTTTCACTCCTATTTCTTTTGCTTTTATTAGCTCCGGATTGTCTTCTGTTGCATGCATTCCAAGAATCAATGCATCTAAATCTTTTGTTATCAAATCGGGATTCCAGCCAATTTTTGATGGCAATAAATCATATTTAGCAAGTCTGCTTTTCGATGGTTCAAAAATCTCGTCGTCAGAACCTGTTATTTCATATCCTTTTTTGTAAAGTGCTAATGCTAAATTGTGCATTGCTGCTCCACCTATTGCAGTAAAATGTACTTTCATTTATAATAATTTAGTTTACACAAATTTCATTTTTCTTTTTCATAGTTGCAAATTGTTTTATTATAATTTTAAATATTATTGGTTGTAAAATTGATAAAAAAGACTTACGCTGATTTACGTTAAAAAACAACTCGTCCTAATATTTTAGCAAGTAGTTCTTTAGTTTTAAATAATAATTGAATTTCTTTTATCAGTTCATCTATTTTATCATTATTAGATTCTGATTCAACTTTTTGTAGCTCGTTCATTTTTTCACTAATTAAACTTGCAACAATTTTTATTTTATAAACCAAAACTGTTTTAGGAACTGACTCTGGTAAATTTTCTTCTTCAATATTTCTGTTAGGATTAATATTGTGTATTTTGCTCAATGTAAATGGCGAAGAAATAATATTTATTATTGTTTCTGATATTTTACTATCTTCCGAATTTATAAAAGTATCAATATTAATAAATCCTTTTTCGCTATACATTTGTTTAGCTTTATTATATACTTCTTTGAAAATTTCGTTTTTAAACTCTAAATCGTCAATTTCTAATTCTGATATAATATAATCGAATATTTTTTTTTCTTGAAGTTCTCCAAAAATATTTAAGTTTACTGTTTTATCGCCGTATCGAATAATATAACTTAACATTTCTTTTTCTAACTCATTAAAACTTATTTCTAAATAACTAAGTTTAGAGTTTGTAGGCTTTTTTGCTTGATATTCTCTTGGTTTATCAGGATAATGTTTTGTTAGTTTATTTTTAGCAATAATTTTACCTTGCACATCTTGATATAGTATTTCTTCTTTTATTTCGAGTAATTTTGAACACTCTTTAATATATACCGAACGTGTAATTCTATCGGGAATTATTGCAATTGTTGAAACAACATCTTTAATAACTCCGGAACGTTTAATAGGGTCATTTTTAACTGATTTTAAAAGTAAGTTAGCTTTGTAAACTACAAAATCTTGTTCGTTTTGCTCAATATAATTAAGAAATTCGGTTGCCGAATGTGATTTAGCAAATGAGTCTGGGTCTTCGCCCTCAGGCATAGGTAAAACCTTAACATTCATATCTTGCTCAAGAATTAAATCTATACCTCTAATCGATGCTTTTATTCCTGCCTCGTCACCATCGTATAGTACTGTAATATTTCGAGTAAAACGTTTAATTTTTTTTATTTGTCCTTCGGTTAATGCTGTACCCGACGATGCGGCAACATTTGTTATTCCTGCCTGATACATTGATATTACATCAGTATAACCTTCAACTAAAAAGCATTTATCTTCTTTTGAAATTGCCCGTTTTGCAAAGTATAATCCATACAAAACATCACTTTTATGGTATAATTCTGATTCGGGAGAGTTTAAATATTTTGCTTTATCGTTTTTTAAAGTTCTACCTCCAAAACCAATAACTTTACCACTTATACTTTCTATAGGAAAAATAACTCTTCCTGCAAAACGGTCGAAAAGTTTATTATTTTTTCCTTTAATAGAAAGTCCTGTGCTTAATAAATATTCGGTTTTATAACCTGCATGTATTGCTGATGCTGAGAAAATATCATATCCATCGGGAGCATAACCAAGCCCAAAAGTTTTAATAGTAGCTTCAGTAAAACCTCGTTCTACTAAATACGAAAGGCCTATTGCTTTTCCTTCTTTAGAGTTTAACAGTTTATCGTGAAAATAATTTTTTGCATAAAGAGTAACTGTTTCCATACTTTCACGAGCTGTTTTTCGCTTACGTTCTTCTTCAGTTTCTTCTTTTTCAACAATTTCAATATTATATTTATTTGCTAAGTATTTTAGAGCCTCCGGGTATGTCATTCGCTCATGATCCATAATAAACTTAACGGTGTTACCTGCGGCTCCACAACTAAAACATTTATATATACCTCGCGATGGCGAAACAGACATTGATGGGTTTTTATCATCATGAAACGGACACAAACATTTGTAATCTTTTCCTTTTTTTGTTAAAGTTACAAAATCGCGTATAACCTCAACTATGTCAGCTGTTTCAATAATTTTTTCTATGGTTATTCTATCAATCAATGGTTTCTATTTACAAACTATTATTTAGAAAAATTCTATTTGCAAAATAACTATAATTATTTCTATTTTCTTTTCTTAATAAGAATAATTATTATAATAGCTGTTATAAATAATAATACAATTATTGAACTTATTATTATATAATGATTTATTGATGTTGTTTTTTTAATTTTATTATTTTTATCAGATGACTTATTTATTAAGGTATCTGTTATTACTGTTTCATTTTCTTTATTATTTGTAATTGCCTTTTCTTTATCGTAGTTTTCTAATTTTATTAGACTGTCTTTTAATGTATTATATTCGTGTAAATAGTAATTAGCTCTTTCTGTTTCGCCAATTTTATTATAAATTTCGGAAATATATTTATTAAATGAGGCTTCATCTTTAATAATATTATTTTCTTCTGAAATTCGTAATCCTTCTAAAGCATAATTGAGAGCATTATCGTATTCTTCAATATTTATGTAAATTTGACAAATAATGTTATAGTTTTTTGTAATTTCGCCTAAATAATTTAGTTTTTGTTTTATATCTAACGATTTTAAACTATAATCTAACGATTTTTTGAAATCATTTTTCTGGAAAAATAATTGTGATAAGTTTAAATATGTGTAAGATATACCAATTTCATCGCCAATTATTTTTTTTAAATAAACAGCTTTATTTAAAAATCTTTCAGCATTAGTATAATCTCCAAGTTTCATATATGTTATTCCTATATTTATATATGTACTTGTTAAATGCTTTTTATTTTGTTCTTTTTCTAAAATTTTTGCCGATAATTTAAAGTTTTTTAATGCTGTTTTATTATCGCCGAGTACACCATGTATTACTGCTACATTTGAATAAGCTCCCGCAATTTTAATATTATTGCCTAATAATTTATAAATATTTAATGCTTCTTCCCAATATTCATGTGCTGACACATAGTTTTTTTGAAAATATTTTAATCTTCCTAAGCTTGTATAAACCTCAGCAATACCGTAATCGTTTGATATATTAAAAAAATTATAATATGCCGAATTTAGTTGTTTCTCTGCTTCTTTTAATTTATTTGCATTTATATATGCAATTCCCAAATTTGTTTTAATTGAACCTACTAGCGAATCATTATTTAATTTTTGTGCATATTTTAAGGCTAATACGTAATTACTCATATATTTATTTACATCGTTATCCTTATACAACTCTGCAACTTTAATATATGCATTGGCTTTTTCAATATTAGTATTTGCGTTTAATAAAAGAGAATCTACATTAATACTTGTACCAAATACAGATATAAACATTAATATAATAGTTATATAATTACACATATGTTATAAATATAGTTTTTTTGTTGAAATAAAATATACAAATTCAACAATATTAGTTATTTAAATGGTTTTAGTATAAATAGTTTAAATATTAGACATCAAAAGTAATGATAAATATTATATTTTTCTATGTTTAAATCTATGATTATTTTTAAAAAATAAATAAACTAAATATTATAACTTTATATAAAAAAATACGTATTCAGCACTAAACAAAAAAACTATAAATGAAACCTACTAACAGCGAAGTTACTTCTAATATTAATGATAATAACTCTTTCTTGTATAAAGAGCTTTTCTATAAGAGCTTTTCTATAATGCTTCTTATTGACCCTGATACAGGCAAAATACTTGAGGCAAATGATGCTGCTTGTAATTTTTATGGCTATTCTTTAAATGAAATTACTCAATTAAAAATATCTGATATTAATATATTAACAGAAGAAGAGGTTAAAAAAGAAATAAATAAAGCAAAAAATGCTAAACGAAATTATTTTAATTTTAAACATAAACTAGCAAATAATAAAATTAAAGATGTTGAAGTTTATTCAAATTTAATTAACTATAATGGAAAAGGAATTCTTTTTTCGGTTATGCACGATGTTACAGAAAAATTTGAATTAAGAACTAAGGCTCAAGAAAATGAAGATAAATTTAATTCTGTTTTTAATTCATATGATCATCCGACACATATGGTAAATAGAAAATTTGATATTGTTAGCGTAAATAAAAAATTATTAAAACTAAAAGGGCTAAAAAAAGAAAATATTATTGGGAAAAAATGTTACGAAGTATTACGAAACAAACAAAGTATTTGTGATAACTGCAATATAAAAAACTTATTTGATAATAAACCTATTGATAATGTAAAACAAACACTTGAAATAGTAGATGGTAAATATAGAATTTATGAAACCAGTGTATATCCAATAAAAAATAAAAATAACGAAATAAATCATGCTATTGAAGTAGCAATAGATATTACAGAAAAAGAAACATTAATTGACGAACTTAAACACAATAAAAATTTATTAGAAATAGCACAAGAAATGGCACATATAGGCCATTGGGAGCTTAGCATTAAAGAAGATAAGTTGTTGTGGTCTGATGAGGTATATAGAATTTTAGAAATTAAACCTCAAAACAAAGAGTTAACATATAATGATTTTTTAAATTATGTACACAATAATGACAGAGATAGAATTAATACCGAATATAAAACATCATTAAAAGACAAAACTGATTATAAAACAGAACACAGATTAGTACTTGATAATGGAAAAATAAAATATGTAATAGAGCAATGTAAAACTATTTATGACACAAATGGTAATCCAATAAAATCGATAGGTACCATACAAGATATTACAAATAGAAAAAATAATGAAATATTACTAAAAATATCCGAACAAAGATATAGACATCTTACAAATTCGATAGCAGATTGTGTTTTTACAATAAACTTAAAAGGCGAATTTACTTATTTAAATAAAGCATTTGAAAAAATAACAAAATTTAAAATAGAAGATTTTATTGGAACACATTTCTTAAAACAAGTTTGCCCTGAATATAAAGAAATAATAGCTAATAATTTTGCCAAAGGGTTAAAAGGTGAAGAATCTCCTTTATATGAAATTGAAATTTTTGATAAAGATAATAATAGAATACCTATTGAATTAAAAGTAACATCGTTAGTAGATAAAAAAGGTAATGTTATTGGGCGTACAGGTGCTTTTAGAGATGTAACAGAACGTAAATTAGTTGAAAAAGAGATAAATAAAAATAAAGAACATTTTAAATTATTAATAGAAGAGGCTGCCGATATAATAGTACTTTTAGATAAAAAAGGAAAAGTTAAATATTTAAATAGAATAGCCGAAAAATTAACAGGTTATAAAAGGCAAGAGGTAATAAATACTTCATTTGCAAATTATATTCCTAAAGAAGACATTCCTAAAGTGTATGTTTTACTAGAAAAAATATTTAAAAATAATAAAACTGTAACATTCGAATCATTTATAATAAGTAAGAATGGTAAAAAAACACCATTTATATCAACAGGAAAAACTTTTGAATATAACGGCGAAATGGTTAATATGGTAATTATTAAAGATATAGGATATATAAAAGAAGCCGAATTAGCATTAAAAGAAAGTAGAGAGTTATACCAATCAATTTTTGAAACAAGTGGCACGGCAATGCTAATAATGAATAATAAGTTTGAAATAGAAATGGCTAATAATGAATTCATTCATTTAGTAGGAGCTCCAAGCAAAGATACTTTACATATTTGGAAACAATACATACCAAAGGATAGTCTAAAATTATTACAAAACAATCATTTATTACGCCGAAAAAATCCAAATAATGTACCAGGAAAATATCCGGTAAAAATTCAACATTTTAACGGCTCTTTTAAAGAAGTTATTGTTAATGCTGCAATGCTTCCAAAATCTAAAAAGAGTATTATTTCAATGGTAGATGTAACAGAGCAAAATAGAGCATTAAAACAATTAGAAGAAAGTGAACGTAGATTTCGTGAAATGAACGAATTATTGCCTCAATCGGTTTATGAAACAGATTTAAAAGGAAATATTATTTATGCAAATAAATTTGCAATAAAATTATTTGGATATACACAAGAAGAATTTGATAAGGGACTTAACTTTTCACAAATGCTAAGTCCGGAAAGCAGAAAAAAAGCAAAAGAAAATTTTAATACAAGAATTTTAGGTAAAACAACAGACGTTTATGAATATAGTGCTCTTAAAAAAGATGGAACCACATTTCCAATAATTTTGTCATCAGCACCAATATATAAAGGAAGTGTAGTTGTTGGTATAAGAGGAGTTATGACAGACCTTTCTACTCAGAAAAAAGCAGAAGAAAATATTATAAAATTTAATGCTGTATCTAATCAAGCTGTAGAAGGAATTACTATTGCCGATAATAATGCGAGATATACATACGTAAATCCATCATTTTGTAAAATGACGGGTTATTCAGAGAAAGAATTATTAAATATGAATGTTTATGATATAATAGTTCGTAAATCGAAATGTGATAATTTTTTTGAGTGTGTAAAAAATATGAATGTTATTTCAGAAGTAGAACTTAAACGAAAAGATGGAAGTTTATTTTTTGTTGAAGTAATAGGTAAGGTCATAAATATCGAAAATACCCAGTTTGCATTAGGAACAATAAGAGATGTAACTGAACAAAAAAAAGCAAAGCAAAAAATAATAGAAACCGAAAAATTACTAATTGAAGCCGAAAGAATTGCAAAAATTGGATATTGGAAAATATACCATAAAGAATATAAAACCGAATGGTCTGACGAAGTTTTTAGAATTATTGGCGAAAAACCTCAAAGTTTTAAACCAACCTTTAGTAATTTTATAGAAGCTATTCACCCTGAAGATATTGAAAAGGTATTTAATTTAAATAAAAAAAGATTAGTTAATGATAAAAAAAGAACTATTGAATATAGAATAATAACTAAAAAAGGTAAAATAAAACATGTTAAAGAAATTTGGACAACAAAATACGATGATAATGGAAATCCGGAAATAACAATAGGAACAGTACAAGATATTACAACACAAAAAAATAATGAAATTACCCTAAAAGAAAGCGAAAAAAGATATAAAGATTTGTTTTATAAATCGAAAGACCCAACATTGTTACTTTACAATAATAAAATAATTGATTGCAATATTGAAACTGCAAAAATTCTAGAAACATCAAGTATAAATAATATTATAGGTAAAAGCCCTTTCGATTTATCAGCAAAATATCAAGAAGACGGTAGTTTATCAAAAGAAAAAGCAATAGAAAAAATAGAAGAATCTTACAAAAAAGGATATAACCGATTTGAATGGGAACATATAACTTTTAAAGGAAAAACAATATATGTTGAAATATCTTTAACACCAGTAACAATAAATAATAAAAAAATGATATATGTTGTTTGGCGAGATATATCAAAACGAAAAAAAGCTGAAAAAGAGATAAACAAATTAAATATTGCAGTAAAACAATCGCCAAGTATTATTGTAGTTACTGATATAAACGGAAGTATTGAATATATAAATCCGGCATTTACTAAAATAACAGGTTACACACAAGAAGAAACAATTGGACAAAACCCAAGAATATTAGCAAGCGGAAAAACAACAAAAAAAGAATATAAAAAGTTATGGGATACAATAAAATCAGGCAATGTATGGCAAGGAGAATTATATAATAAAAAGAAAGATAATTCTTATTATTGGGAAAAAGTTGCTATTGCACCGGTAAAAAATAATAAAGGTAAAATAATTAATTTTATTGCTATTAAAACTGATATTACAAAACAAAAAGAGATTGAAGAAAAAGAAAAACAAACAAGAGCTAATCTAATAAAAGTTAATACAAAATATAGAAAACAAAATATTGAAATTACATTACAAAATAAATTATTAGTTGAATCAAAAAAAGAATTATTAACTATACAAAAAGAATTTAATTCGGTGATAGACGCATCAAAAGCAATTTTTATTGAAGTTGACTCAAATTATAAAGTATTACGATGGAATAAAAGTGCAGTTAAAATTACAGGAATATTATCATCAAAAACAATAGGTCGTTCAATAAAAGAATTAAATCTAGATAGCGATATTAATAATTTAATTATAGAAATAATTGAAAATGCACTAAATGGAAAATCTGTAAAAGAAAAAGAAATAACATTTAAATCTACAAACGGTGAAATTCAAACTATTTTAATTAGTTCTGACACAAAACTAAATCGCAATAATATTATTTCAGGAGTTTTTATTGTTGCACAAGACATAACAACTATAACAAATTACAATAAATTTTTAGAAATAGAAGTAGAAGAACGAACTCAAGAATTAAAAGAAGCATTATTAAAAGAAAAAGAGTTAGGTGAATTAAAATCTAAATTTGTATCTGTTGTATCTCACGAATTTAGAACACCATTATCTGCAATAAATTTTTCTGCAAATTTTATCAATAACTATTTCGATAAACTAGAAAAAGATAAAATAAAACAAAAACTAAAAAATATAGAAACACAGGTAAAACACATGACTATGCTACTAGACGATGTGTTAATTATGGGTAGAATACAATCAAATAGAGTAGTTTTTAAACCTGAAATAATAAATGCAAAAGAATATTTTAAACCTATTATTGAAGAAGTTTATATATCTAAAAATAAAACACATAAAATTATTTATACCGAAAACATACAAGATGCAAAAATATGTGTAGATAAAGTACAAGCACGTAATATTTTTATAAATTTGCTAAGTAATGCTATTAAATTTTCGCCAAATAGCAACGAAGTATTTATAAGAGTTGATGTATTTAATAAAAATACAAAAATAACAATAACAGATACCGGTATAGGCATAAAAGATACCGAAGAAATTTTTAAACCTTTTGTAAGAGGTATAAATGCCGACAACATACAAGGTACCGGACTTGGACTAAGCATAGTAAAAGAAGCCGTAAAGAAACACAAAGGAAAAATAAAAATAAACACAAAAATAAACGAAGGAACAAGCATTGAAGTAATTTTACCAAACAACCAAGAAACTAAAAACAAAAAACAACTATAGTCATGAAAAAGAAAATATTAATAATAGACGATTTTACCGCTTTGCTTGACGAAGTAAGCGAATTTTTATCATTAGAAGGATATAAAGTATATACAGCAAAAGATGGAGCAGAGGGGATTCAAAAAGCTATACAATATTTACCTGATTTAATTTTGTGCGATATTGAAATGCCAATAATGAATGGTTACGATGTTTATCGTACACTTGAAAAAATACCCGATACAGCAACAATTCCAGTCGTATTTTTAACAGCAAAAGCTACACCTCAAGATTTTAGATATGGTTTAAGTTTAGGTGTTGACGATTATTTAACAAAACCTTTTACAATTGAAGAACTAACAGCAACAATTAAAAAAAGAATTGAAAAAGTTGAAAGAACTTATAAAAATGCTAACGATAAATTTGCAAGTTTTGCTGATAATCCAATAATTGGAATGTATGTTTATTTAAATAATAGTTTTGTCTTTTTTAACGAAAAACTACAGAATATTTTAGGATATACTTTAGAAGAAATAAATAATATCAGCATTTTTGATATAGTTATAACCGATAAAGAAAAAATTAAAAAAGAATTTAATAATTGTTATTTGGGGCATCAACAAAATATTTATACCGAAATTCAAATATTTAATAAAAATAAAAAACCTATACTAATTGAATTTTTTGCCAAACATATTGAAACAAATGGAAAAAACGGAATAATTGGAGGCGTTATAGAAATAAACACAAAAAATAAAGAAAAATCAAACAACATTAATCACAATAAAATAAAATCAGTTTTAGAATATTTAACCGACGAAGATAAAGCTCTTATAGAAGGTGCAATGTATGGCGGAAACCAAAAAGAAATTGAGCAACAAGACAAACAAATATTGAAAAAAATAGGAATAACAAAACGTGAGATTGAAGTGTTAAAACTTATATGTTCCGGTTTAACAAATAGTGAAATTGCAGAAAAACTATTTTTAAGTAAGCGTACTATTGATAGACATAGAGCAAATATAATGGACAAAACAAATTCAGGAAATACAGCCAAATTAGTTGCATTTGCCATTAAATACAAACTTGTAGATATTTAAAATGACACATAATACCCATAGTATATTGTGCATTTACGTTAAATACCCAGTAAAAACTATGTAAAATATTACTCATGCATTCAGCTGTTTATAAATGTAATTTTACATTATAAAACAAAAAACAGCTACATCATGAAAAAGTTTAGAGTAATAACCATAATTTTACTAAGTATAGCGGGAGTGCTAAATGCTCAGTATATCGACCAAATGGGGTTTCCAACAAATAAAAAACAAACTCAAATCTTAAACACCGAGAAATCAACTTCTGATATAACACCAACCACTATTGTAAATGTAATACCATCGCCGGTACAATATATTGCCGATATAACTTTTGACGGAACTTTACTTTGGGTAGAAGGTTATGCCGAGTACAATCTTTACGGATTAAATCCAGAAACAGGCGAAGTTATTGAAACAATTCCAATAGATATTAGAAGACCATACGGACTGACATTTGATGGTACCAATTTTTGGGTGCTCGATAATGATAATAAAAAAATAGAAAAAATTAATAGAACAACTGGTGTAGTTGATAGCACAATATTTTTAGATGTAACAGAACAAACATATCCTACAGGTATGGATATGTTTAATAATAGTATATGGTATAACGATACTAGAGGTGTTGCTCCTGACATAACCGGCGATTTAACTCGTAAAGCAAATATTCAAGGTGTAATTATTAATAACTTTTTTAATGGTTTAAACTATCCATCAGGAATTGTTAATATAAATAATTGTATGTGGATAACCGATAACTTTACTCAAAAAATACATGAAATAAATATAGAAACTAAAGAAGAACGTAGAGTTATTAATGCACCCGGAGGAGTATATCCAAACGGACTAACATTTGATGGTCAATACCTTTGGGTTTCAAATAATGATGCAGATTCTATTTATCAAATTGATTTAGGTACAACAACAACAATAATAAACGAACCTGTATTAAATAATATTTACGCAGAATGCTCAGCAACTGTAGAAACACCTTTCACTACAACAAATAATGGTGATACTATTTATGGTGTAACAACAAACCCTCAAACATATACAGAACAAGGTACACATACAATAACTTGGACATTTTCTGATAATAATGGAAATAGCATAGAAACAACACAAAATGTTATTATTGAAGATAATATAAATCCAACAATAAATTGTTTAAATAATATTACTGTAGTGGCACATGCAGGTACAGAACAATATATTGTACAAGGCAATGAATTTGACCCTAGTTTAATTTACGATAACTGTGAAATAGATTCGGTATATAATGACTTTAACTTATTAAATACTTTATCTGATGCAGTTCTTAATTTAGGAACAACTAGTATAAGTTGGATAGTAACTGATAAAGCAGGAAATACTTCGACTTGCACTAATACAATTACTGTGGAAACAGCTACTACCATTGACAATACTAAGTTGTTACCTAAATTATTAATATATCCAAATCCAAATAATGGAATATTTACTTTAGAATTAAATAATAACAAAAAAACAGACATTTATATAATTGATATTACAGGAAAAATTGTAAATAAATTTGAAACTTCAGATTATAAAACTACAATAAATACTCAAAACTTACAAAGTGGAGTTTATTATATCAAAGTAGATAATAATGTTGTTAAGTTTGTTAAAGAATAAAACATATAGATAGTAGGTTGTTTTAGCTGAATTACATACATGTGTAGTTCAGCTTTTTTATTAATTGCTTATTAACCTTAGTTCGATTAATAGTTAGAAAAGAAATTAATAAAGAAAATTATTTAAATAAACTATCTATGAGGCAAACCCTTGTAGAATTTTTTTGCTCAAGAACAAATAAAAAACTATCTATCGGCATAATAATATATTTATATGTCGGTAGTTTTGAAATTAATTTGAAATTAATTAATATCAGCATCAAAAATAATAGAAAATTGCTTTAACAACTTACTTGTAACTTCGTTAATATTAAGCCTTTTACCAAGT
>Ga0256827_10002059_pt1 | contig 12967 bp, 10 predicted proteins | sample CV84metaG_FD_185977 | JGI IMG/M metagenome (GOLD analysis project Ga0256827, IMG submission 185977) | Hydrothermal vent microbial communities from East Pacific Rise, Pacific Ocean - CV84 | ecosystem: Environmental > Aquatic > Marine > Hydrothermal vents | place: Pacific Ocean: East Pacific Rise... | reverse complement strand
GTTAGAAAGCGACCGTATGTTAAGTCTTGCTTTTTCTGAAAAAAGTTTGGAAGTACAACGTAGTGTTGTAATAGAGGAGTTTAAACAACGATATTTAAATCAGCCTTATGGCGATGTTTACTTACTTTTACGACCATTAGCATATAAAAAACATCCATATAAATGGGCAACAATAGGTAAAGAAGTTTCGCATATCGAAAATGCTACAATACAAGATGTAAAAGATTTTTTTTACAGTAATTATGCACCAAATAATGCAGTAATGGTGGTTGCTGGCGATGTTGAAACAGAAGATGTAAAAAAGCTTGTGCAAAAATGGTTTGGTGATATTGAAAGAAGAGATATTAAGCCAAAAAACTTACCAAAAGAGCCAAAACAAACCGAAGCAAGAACTTTAACGGTTAAAAAAGATGTTCCATATCATGCAATTTATAAAGCGTATCATATGTGTGATAGGTTGCACCCTGATTATCATGCAACTGACTTGCTATCAGATATTTTATCAAATGGAGATTCATCGCGACTTTATCGTAAATTGGTACAAGAACAGAAATTGTTTTTAGAATTAAATGCCTATATTATGGGTAGTAACGACGATGGATTGTTTATTATTAGCGGAAAAATTAATGAAGCTGTTGATATTTCAAAAGCAGAACAGGCAATACAAACCGAGATTGATACGTTAATAAAAAATGGTATTGAGACTGAAGAATTACAAAAAGTAAAGAATAAAGTTGAAGCTTCGTTAATATATTCTGAAGTTAGTTTATTAAACAGAGCAATGAACTTGGCAATGCGAGATTTAATTGATGATGCAAAAAATGTAAACTCAGAAACTAAAAAATATACAGTTGTAAAAGATGTTGATATTATAAGAATGGCAAAACAAGTACTTACAAAAGAAAATTGTTCAACATTATATTATTTATCAGAAAGTTTAAGCAAATAGGAGAAGGTAAGATGATTTATAGAAAAAATGCACCAAAATTTAACGAGATAAAGGATGTAAAAATTCTTGAAGCTGAGTTAAAACAGCTTGATAATAATATTCCTGTTCATGTAATAAATGCAGGAACACAAGATATTGTAAAACTTGATTTAATTTTTGAAGCAGGAATTTGGTTTCAAAGTAAAATGGTACAAGCATCAACAACAAGCTCGTTGTTAAATTCGGGTAGTAAAAACTATACCGAAATGCAAATTGCCGAAAAGCTTGATTATTACGGTGCTTATTTAGATTTTAATGTTGACCGTGATTTTGCACATATTACACTTTTTACATTAAAAAAATATTTTGCTGAAACAATCAAAATTTTAGATGATATTATAAAAAATCCAACATTTAAAGAGCAAGAATTTAGTACTTCAATAAATAAAAAGAAACAGCAATTTATTGTTGATAATAGCAAAGTAAAAACTATTGCAGGACGTGAATTTGCAAAACTATTGTTTGGTACAAGCCACCCATACGGAGTTATGGCAGAGTTAAAAGATTTTGATAATATTAAAATTAATGATTTAAAACAGTTTCATAAAGATTTCTATACAGCCGATAATTGTAAAATTATTATATCAGGAAAAATAGATAAAGACGTTTTTAATCAATTAAATAGCTATTTAGGGAATAATTGGAATGGAAAAAGAAAAATTACAGACAACGAATTCAATTTTAAAACGTCTAAACAAAAGGAAAATATAATTTTAAAAGATGATGCTGTACAATCAGCATTAAGAATAGGTAGAGTTATGTTTTCTCGTAATCACCCTGATTATATGGGAATGCAAGTATTAAATACGGTGCTTGGAGGTTATTTTGGCTCGCGATTAATGAAAAATATAAGAGAAGATAAAGGCTATACTTATGGTATTGGTTCGGTAGTTTTACCAATGAAACATAATGGCTATTTTGCTATAGTTTCGGAAGTAAATGCCTCAGTTTGTAAAGATGCGGTGAACGAAATTTATAAAGAAATTTCAATTTTGCGTGATGAACTAATAAGTAATGATGAACTTCAACTAGTGAAAAATTATATAAAAGGTGATTTAATAAAAAGTTTTGATGGACCTTTTGCAATTGCAGATAAGTATAAGTTATTAGTTGAGAATAATTTAACACCAAAATATTTTGATGAATTTATAAATGGAATAAATAATATAACTAACACAGATTTAATTAAAATAGCACAAAAATATTTGAATACAGATGGATTAGTTGATGTTATTGCAGGTAAATGTTAAAACAAATTATTACCATATTATTTTTATTAATTGCAACATTTAGTTTTGCTCAGTTGCCTGATTCGCCTGTGTTTGATACCGTTAGCGTTGAACCCATAAATGTTAAAGGTAACGTGTACGTAACATGGAAACCTGTTAATAATCCTAATATTGAGGGGTATATAATATATCGAGATTTAAAAACATCGTTAGATGTACCAAACTGGCAGAATTTAGATACCGTTTGGGGAGCTACAAGTAGTTATTACGAAGATGTAACTTCTAATGCAGATGGCGAATATGAATTTTATATTTTACGTTCTTTTACAAATACCGAAAAAAGTCTTTTATCTGAGCCATTTTCAACTATTTACACTTTTCCTTACATAGAAACAAAAAATTGTGAAAATATGATTCGTGTTCACTGGGGGTTTCACGAACTTTGGAAAGTAACATTTGATCATTTCGATATCTATTGTTCAGAAGATTATGGAGCTTATACAAAAATTGGAACATCAACAGGTTTAGAACGAGATTATAATTTTTTTAATGTTAAAGATGAAATATCATATTCGTTTTTTGTTAGGGGCTTTTTTACTGATGGACGCAGTGTTACATCAAATTCAGTTCGTACATTTACAAATTTTCCATCAATAATAAAATATTTGAATACAGATTATGTAACTGTACAAGGAGCACAGGTGAAAATGCAGTTTACTCTCGACGATTCGATTGATGGAAATTATAGCATTGTACGCTCTGATAGTTTAAATGGAACTTATAAATCGATATATAAAGTAAATAATTACAAAGCAAAAAAGTTAAAATATACCGATGCTAGTGTTAAAGCAAATATTCATAGTTATTATAAAATACAGGCTATTAATTTGTGTGGCGATTCGTATTTAGAATCAAATAATGGAAGTGTAATAACAATGAAAATGAAAACAACTCCCGATTTTGAGCAAACTATAAGTTGGGACAATTATCATGATTGGCTAGGCGGTGTACTTGAATATAGATTGTTTAGAATAATAGAAGATGAACGTAAATTAATTTACAGAACCTATAGCGGTATAAATTATTTTGTTGACAATATTTCTATTGAAGATTTGCAAAAAGTAACATCAAAACTATGTTACGAAGTGGAAGCTATTGAAGATTTGGGGAATCCTTACGGAGTTATTGGAAAAAGCTTATCGGAAAAAGTATGCGTAGAACAACATGCAATAGTGCATATGCCAAACGCATTTACTCCTAATGGCGATGTTATTAATGCAATTTTTAAACCTAGTACAATGTTTGTTTCAGAAAAAGACTATCTATTCCAAATTTATGATAGATGGGGAGGTGTTATTTACGAAACAAATAATATTTTAGAAGGTTGGGATGGAAACTTAATGAGTAATAGATATGCACCACAAGGGGTATACGTTTATTATTTAAAATATCTAGATTTTTATAATAATAAGTTTGAAATATCAGGAAATTTAACTCTTTTTAGAAAATAAAGAAATGAAGAAATTTTTAGTAGTATTAGTAATGTTTATTGGGTTTAATTCTTTTTCGCAAAAAGGTTTTTATTTTAGTTATGCCCAATGTGAGATAATAGGAGTGTTTAATGGCGAACTAATAAAAAGACAATCAAAAAATGTGAAAGCTGGTTTAGATGATTTCTCACAAGATTTTATAGCATTAGTAGGATTTGAAGATTTTAATGTTAAAAATAAAATTACAGGTGAAGATATTGATTTTCATGAGATTATTATGAAAATTAAAGGGCAAATTCCTCTTGATGAAATGAGAGGAAGTAATAAGCAAGTTCAAAACTATCAAGCCGAATTAGAAGTGATATTTCCAGATATAACTATAACATCGTTGTTTAATATTGAAATTCAGTATTTTGCAAATGGTAAAGAAGGATTTAGAGTGGTAAGAATGAGAACAGAAATTCCTATTGATGAATCTTTTGAAAAATTAAAAGGATTTGAGAAAACTTTATTTATTGATATAAGTTACAATATTAATAAATTTAAAAGTTATTAATATACTCAATCCATTTAGCTTTTCGGGAATTTATACGGGTTTATCTTTTCTTTTTTAGAGTTTAAAATTTTAAGCATAGCTTGTTACGGTTATAATTTTAAATAAATAAAAAAGGAAAAAGAAAAAGTAGAAAAACCAAAAAGCTATTTGGTTTGAGTATATACTCAATCCATTTAGCTTTTCGGGAATTTATACGGGTTTATTTTTTCTTTTTTAGAGTTTAAAATTTTAAGCATAGCTTGTTACGGTTATAATTTTAAATAAATAAAAAAGGAAAAAGAAAAAGTAGAAAAACCAAAAAGCTATTTGGTTTGAGTATAACACTGTTAAATATTCTTAAACATACGGTTTTATTGAACAACCAATTAACAAAAAATGTAATTTTGACTTAAATAAAACGATAGAAAAAATGAAAAATATTAGATTACTTTCTTTATTAATTGTGTTAATGTTAGTTAGCAATATTAATGCACAAAAATATAATATTAAAATTAAAGTTAAAGGTGTTGCCGATACGGTTGCATATTTAGGAAATTACTACGGGAGTAAAAAGTATGCAATAGATACAGCAAAAATTGATAGTAAAGGAAATTTAGTGTTTAAAGGCGAAAAGAAACTTGATGGAGGAATGTATATTGTTTTATTTCCTTCAAGAGATATGGCGTTTTTTGAATTATTAATTGGTGATGATCAGGAATTTACAATTGAAACAGATACATTAGGTTTTTTTCAAGAGAATTTGAAAACAAAAGGTTCGCTTGCAAATACTGAGTTTTATAAATTTCAAAAAGAATTAAACAAGATAGGAAAACAGCTTCATTTTTTACAGTTAGATTTAAAGAAGCATAGTACAAATAAAGATTCGTCTGATGTATTGAAAAAACAACTAACAGACCTAAGCGAGAAACGAGAAAAATTGCTCGAAGAAACAGCAGATAACGCAAAGAGCAAGACAATGAAAACAATAATAAATTTAATGCGTGAAATTAAAATTCCTGAGTTTGATATACCTGAAACCATTGCAAATAAAGATTCGGTAAAACGCATAAAAAGCTATGAGTATTATAAAGCTCATTATTGGGATGGTGTAGATTTAAGTGATAGTACAATTTTAAGAACGCCAATGTTTGAGCCTAAACTTAAGCGTTATATGACAAAAACAATTCTTCAACAACCTGATAGTGTTTTAAAAGAAGGCGAAATATTAATTGCTAAAACAAAAGAAAAAGGACAGGTTTTCAGATATTTAGTTGTGTATATGTTAGATTATAATAATTCATCAAAACTTATGGGAATGGATAGGGTTTTTGTTGAAATAGCAAACAAGTATTATTTAACAGGTAAAGCAACGTGGGCTGATAGTGCATTACTTGCAAAAGTTAGCGAACGTGCTACCAAAATGGCACCCAATCTTGTAGGTAATCTTGCTCCCGATTTACAACGCTTAGAAAGTTGGGATCATCAATATTATACTTTATACGATTTAAAACACGATTATATTGTGCTTATTTTTTGGGAACCTCATTGCGGACATTGTAAAAAAGAAGTTCCAAAATTGCACAGTGTTTACACTAAGCTAAAAGCAGAAGGTGTTGATGTTGAGGTAATGGCAATTTATACACAAGTTGAGCGTGAACCATGGGAGAAATTTATTAAAGATAAAGAAATTGATGATTGGTTAAATGTTTACGATAAATATCAGTTTACAAATTTTAGAAATTTATACGATATTTATGCTACTCCAACAATTTATATTTTAGATAAGGATAAAAAAATTATTGCCAAGCGTATAGGTGCTGAACAAGTTGAAAAATTCTTATTAAATTTGGATAAAATTAAAAAAGGAAATAAACCTTTAAAATAAATGAATCTCCTTGTTGCAAGCAGACGAGGTATTATTTTGGAATAATGTTCTTTTATACGTTACAAGGGACGAGGAGTTATACCAAATGTGATTCAAAACTGCCGATAAATAAATTGGAATATATTTTTTGTGTTTAAGGCGAAAAATCTTTGCATAGCACAAGCTATGGAAATAAATTTTAACGAAAAATACGGAAAATAGAAACGATTTATATCGGTAACTTTGTTTCATTTTTGGTATTAAACCAAATGTGATTAAATATATAATTACAAGTATGTGGTTTTAATATTTATATAAAAGCTAAACGCTTTAAGTTACGACACCGTAGGGTAGTACTTTTTTGAATAATTTTATAATTAAACAAATGAAAAAGATTTTATTAATATTAGTTTTGGTGAATATTGTTGTTTACACCTTTTCTCAAAACCACGAAATAAAAATAAGAGTTAAAGCTGTAAATACAGGAGAAGTGTATTTGGGTCATTATTATGGCGAAAATCAATATGTAATAGATACAGCAAGTATCGATAAAAAAGGATTTGCGACTTTTAAAGGTGAAAAGAAACTAGATGGAGGTGTGTATCTTGTACTTTTTCAGTCAAGAGATATGACATATTTTGAAATATTAATAGGCGATGATCAAGAGTTTAGTATTGAAACTGATACGCTAGACTTTTATAAGAAAAATATTAAAGCAAAAGGCTCTATAGATAATAAAGAGTTTTTCGAGTTTAAGAAAAATGATAGAAAGTTTGGGGTAGAATCATATTACTTACAAACAAGTTATAAAAAATATAGCACAAATAAAGATTCGGTTAATGCAATAAGAGCAAGGTTGACAGCCCTAGGTAAAAAACGTGAAAAGTTTCTTGATAAAACAGTAACAAGCGTAAAATCTAAAACCTTAAAAGCTATAGTAAATTTAATGCGAGATATAGAAATTCCATCATTAAATATACCAGAAAACTCATCTAATAAAGATTCTATAAGAATGGTAAAATATAATTATTACAAAACTCATTTTTGGGATTATGTAGATTTTTCAGATAGTACAATACTTAAAACGCAGGTGTTTGAACCAAAACTGAAGCGATATATGACTCAAATTATTGTTCAACGAGCCGATACAATAATAAAAGAGGGTAAGCTATTAATTGAAAAAGCCAAATCTTGTCCTAAAATGTATAGGTTTATGGTAGAATATATGCTTGGTTATGCCGATAAATCTAAATTAATGGGAATGGACAAAGTTTTTGTTGAAATAGCAAAAACATATTATTTAAAAGGGCTCGCTACATGGGCTGATAGTTCACGAATTTCAAAAATTAAAAGTAGTGTTGAAAAAACTGAGCCAAATTTGGTGGGAAATGCAGCCCCAGATTTGCAGCGTTTAGAAAGTGTTGATAATAAGTATTATACATTGTACGATATAAAGAGTGAATATACTGTACTTGCATTTTGGGAACCTAAATGTGGACATTGTAAAGTTGAAATACCTAAACTTTATAAAGTGTACGAAAATTTAAAAGCTAAAGGTATTGATGTTGAAGTAATGGCAATTTATACACAAATAAAACGCGAGCCTTGGGAAAAATTTATTGAAGAGAAAGAAATAACAGATTGGTTAAATGTTTACGATAAATACCAATTTACAAACTTTAGAATGTTGTATAATATTTTCGCAACACCTTCTATTTACCTACTAGACAAGAATAAAAAAATTATAGGTAAAAAACTTGGTGCCGAGCAAGTAGAAAAGTTTCTTATCAGTATTGATAAATTAAAAAAAGGTGAAATACCGAAGAAGTAGTCATAAATACCCTAAAAGCTAAATGGTTTGAGTATATTTATATAATCTATTTCGTTTTAACAAGCTAGAATAATTACCTTTGCAAAATGAACAATACCCTGAAAGGATATCTATTTGTACTTGTTTCGGTACTAGCAATGGCTAATGTGTATATATTTAGCAAAGCAGCATTAAAAGAAATAAATATAATTATATTTGGTTTTTACTGGTTTGCTTTTGCTTTATTTTACAATGTTATTTTTCTTTTTTATAGCAAAAAAAATAAAGAGTTAAAACTTTTAAATAAATCAAATATTCAAGTATTAATAGTATTGGGAGTATTAGAGGTATTAGGAACAATTAGTTTCTTTTCGGCAATAAATGCAATGAGTAATCCTGCAATAGTTTCGTTTTTAGCAAATATGGCACCAGTACTAATTACAATATTTGGTGTTGTAATATTAAAAGAACATTTTATAAAGATTGAAATTCTTGGAATACTTCTAACTATTGGTGGAGCAATGGTAATTAGTTTTAATCCAGGTTTTGAAGTAGCCTCTGATTTTATAAAAGCAGCAGTGCTAATATTTATATCAAATCTTATTTATGCTATTTCAACAATTATTTCTAAAAAGAATATTCAAAAAATTAATCCCGTATTATTGAGTTTAAATCGAGTTGTTTTTTTGTTTATTGTATCAGCCGTAGCTTTACTGGTTACGGGGCAATCGTTAAATGTTAGTGCAAGTGTAATTAAATACATTTCACTTGGTTCGCTGTTAGGTCCGTTTTTAGCGGCTTTAGCCGGATATACAGCAATAAAATATATCGAGGCATCACGTTCAGCAGTAATAGGAAGCTCAAAAAGTTTGTTTGTATTACTTACTGCATATTTGTATTTTGGGCATTTACCTCATTATTATCAATTAATTGGCGGATTAATAACCGTTGTTGGAGTTTTACTTATTTCAACAGGTAAGTTATTTGTTAAAAAATAAATTATATCGTCTGTTTAATTAGTTTAATTTTGTAATAATAAATATAAAGAGTGAAACAGTTAATAGTTTTAATATTTTTTTTTAGTTTGGGTGTTGTTTTTTCAAATAATAATAACCCAATTACTATTGTTGATGATTCGCTTAGTTTTACCGAATTTGCAAGTGTATATACCGATACGGTTAATGTAGAAAAAATAAAAATACACTATTTTACCAGAAAACGGTTTGTTGCAATAGCATTAGTAGTTTTAACAGGGCCGCTAGGCGGACATAGAATATATTTAGGAACACATCCTGTAGTGCCAGTTTTTTATGCACTTACACTTGGTGGAGGTTTTGTTGTTTTACCTTTAATTGATTTGATATCGATAATCTTCACAAAAGATTTATCGAAATTTGAAAATAACGAAAGAGTAATAATGTGGTTAAATGCCGATAAAGATAAAAAAAATGAGATTAAGAATAGGAGATAAGGTTCGTTATTTAAACGAAGTAGGTGAGGGGCGAGTTACAAAAATAGTAGATGAAAAAACGGTAGAAATACTTAATGAGTATGGTTTTGAAGTACCTGTTTTAGAAAAAGAACTAGTACCTGTTGATGTAGCCGAAACAGAGTTTGTAAATCGTGAAAAAGAAGAAAAACATATTGAAGTAGATAATAATATTGAAGAAATAGTTGAAGTAGGTGTTTTTGAAGAAACACTTCCTGATGTTGTAAGTAATGATACCGAAGTATTGTTAGGAGTAATTAAAGAAGATTCTACTTATAAAAGTTATTTAATAAATGATAGTGAGTACAATCTATTTGTAAATATTTATCAGCAAAAAGATGATGTGTTTAATAATATTTTCAGTTCTAAGTTAGAAGCAGGTATGAAAGAAAATTTTATTGAATACAAAACTAATGATGTTAAAAACGGTATTAATTATATTTTTCAAATAATATTTATCGCAAAATCACAAACAAATTTACAAAGTCCTGTTGAAAAATCTATAGTAATTCCAGCAGTTAAGTTTTTTAAACAAGGTACTTTTAAAGAGAACGATTATTTTCATGAAGATGCATTAATACAGCCCGTTTTTGTTTATGGTTTAAAAAATGAAGTTGAGAAACTTACACCGCAAGATGTTCAGAAAATAATAGCCCAAAAGCAAGAAAGTGAAAAATATACAGATGAACTATCAAAAAAATATAAAACACAAAAAAACTATGAGATAATGGAGGTTGACCTTCATATTCAAGAAGTATTAGATGATTTTAGGGGTTTGTCAAACACTGAGATGTTGATGGCTCAAATACAAAAATTTCATTCAGAAATAAAAGTTGCTATTGAGAAACGAGTTAGTAAAGTCGTGTTTATTCATGGAGTAGGAAATGGAACACTTAAAAATGAGCTAAGAAAATCTTTACAGCAAGATTATAAAAAATATAAGTTTCAAGACGCATCGTTTAAGGAGTATGGTTTTGGAGCAACTATGGTTTATATAAACTAAAAGCCATATTCATGAAAATCTTTTGAAAATTCGTCAGGCTCGAATTCAACATTAATTTTCAAGTTTATAAATTCATAAGATTCGTATAAGCCATTTAAATCATTTACTATAATTTTATAAAGTAAGAAGGTTTTAGTGTTTATGTATAATATTGTTTCTTTTGCATAGTAGTTTGGAATTTTTATTACTTGACCTGCTTTTACGTCGTATAATCCATCTACTTTATCGTTTAATTCAATGATAGAATAGCTGTTTAAAAATAATTTTTTAGCTATTTTAATCAAATCTTCATTAGGTTTTACTGTATAAGATACAATTTTGTAATCAAAATTATCTAATTTTAGTTTATGATACTTTACACCTTTTATTATTACGGTATTTATATATGAAATTTTTTTTCTGTCTTCCTTGCTTCGTAATGAGTGATTAATTATGTTGTAAGTATAATTAATATCTGCCTGTAAAATAGAATGGTGTTCACCATTGTGCATTATACCCCCATTAGGGTTTAAATTTAAATTAATATAAGGAAATGAGCCTGGATTAATTAATGCTGTTTTTGTTGTTATTTCTTCGTTATATAATATTTCAGCACCAGCTTTTTTTTCTTGTTTTAAATAAACTTTATATGGTTTTCTATTTACTTTGGTATGAGCTAATTTGCCAGGTCCTGTTTTCATATCAATACGTTCTCTGGCCATGTTTGAGTATGTCATATTATAAGCAGACTTAAATATAGCTGTAGATTTTGCGAAAATGTTATAAGCTCTATTTTGAGTAAAAGAAGTGTTAAAAAATAACAAAAATAAATGTGTAAATAATATTATTCTCATACATTAAAAAAAAGTTGTGCAAATATATAATTTATAAAATATTAATTGTAAATTTTTTGATAAACTACATAAAATTTTAACTAAATTACTTTTGTAGAAGTTTTTCTAAGTAATGATACTTTATTCCAAAAACAGATTTTAGGCTTTTAATTTTTTCTAAATATATAGATTTATCTGAATTGTTTTTGTTTTTTGAACCAACTATCATCACATTTTTGTGAGTGTGAGCATCAGCAATAAATTCAAATACTTGTGTTTTATATTCGTGAGCTTCAAGCATTAGACTTCTAATAGTATCAGTAACTATTTCGGCTTGACGTTCTTCTAGAATACCAAATTTCACAACGTCTTTAAATTCATTTTCTACGTCAAATTGTTTTCTAACTTGTTTGTGACAACAAGGCGCAGTAATTATTACTTCTGCATTCGATGTAATTCCTTTATATATTGCATCGTCTGTTGCTGTATCACAGGCATGTAATGCAATTAATATATCAACTTTATCTGTTTTGTAACTATCAATACTTCCGTTAGTGAAATCTAATCCACTAAATTTATTTTCTTGTGCTATATTGTTGCAAAGTTCAACTAGGTCCGAACGCTGTTCTACTCCTGTAATTTTTGCATCAATTTTTAATGTGTTTACAAGATAATCGTAAACAGCAAAAGTTAAATAACCTTTTCCTGAACCCATATCAACAATACGCATTTCTTTTTTGTTTTTTAATGATGAGTTTTTTATTATACCATCAATCGTTTCAACGTATTTGTTAATTTGTTTGTATTTATCTTGCATATTTTGTGCAAGTTCATTTTTAACAGTAACTACACCAAGGCTTTGTAAATATTTATTGTCTGCAATTTTAACAAAACGTTTTTTCTTTTTATTATGGTTTGTATCAGGTAATTTGGTATAAGTTGCTTTGCCAGTAGAAATATTTGGTTTCATTTTTTTACTATATTGTAAACGAATATCACTGTTAATTGTATATAATATTCCGTTACGAAAATCTATACCTAAATATTTTTTTAATTCAATAATACCTTCTTCAAAAGAATAGTTTTTTGTTATATCTTTTGTTTTGTGGTTAAACAAAAAAGATAGTTTTTTTTCTGAGCTTATTTCAACAATCCTAATTGTTATCTTATTTAAATTGTTTGATTTTGAACGAGGCGAGTTTACTAGAATTTTAACAAATATATTGTTTTTAATAGATTTATCTATTTCTTGAGTGAAAAATTCGATAGTGTTTTGCATTACTTTTTTTTTAATTTTTTTTTAACTCTTACAAATTCAAATTTACAAGAGCTTTGATGGATAATGAATGAAACACCTCGTTATTAACATTTTAATGTTGAGTTGGTTACTGACTAATTTACATAGGGTAATTTATTTAGTAACTAAACAAAACTGCTTCATATTAGCATTATTATTATTAACTTTCAAAGATAATCCATTTACATAAAATTAAAAAATTTCAATGGAGTAAATAAATATTCGTTAAACATTTTCGAAATTAGTTTTTTACCCAAAAACAATTGTCAACGCACTAATTATTTAGTTCTTTGTAAAAAAACAATTTAAAATTTGCCTTTTTTAAATCTGTTGGTGTTGTCCTAAACACGAAAAAAAGGCAATATCTAACCAAAAAAATAAATTCCATTTTCTTCTGTATCGAAGATATAATAAAGGAAACAAGAGGGTGAAAAAAGACTCAAAGGAAAT
>Ga0256827_10002058_pt1 | contig 12972 bp, 11 predicted proteins | sample CV84metaG_FD_185977 | JGI IMG/M metagenome (GOLD analysis project Ga0256827, IMG submission 185977) | Hydrothermal vent microbial communities from East Pacific Rise, Pacific Ocean - CV84 | ecosystem: Environmental > Aquatic > Marine > Hydrothermal vents | place: Pacific Ocean: East Pacific Rise... | reverse complement strand
CTTCTTGACCAATTGCTTCACTTAATACTTCATTTAATTCTCTAGAATAAGAAAAAATCAGTTCTATTTCTTTACTTATTACACCTTCATATTCTTCTTGCATTGCTAAATAAGTTGAATAACTAGATATAATTGGATTGGTATGAGTTATATCAATTTTGTTTTTTGGAGACATTTTTGATAGTTTATATTCACCAGTATTTTCAACTTTATATTCACCTGTTGTTTTATCTTTTTTGATATTTGTCATTATTTCATTCTCTAAATTATCATAAAAATCATTAGTAATTTTATTAGTTTCTGCTCTATCATTGTATGTATAATAAAATTCTTTTGCCTTAACTTGATAATGACTTTTTAATGTGTTGGCAATTATAATACCTTCTTGTTTTGTTTTCATTTAGAACTCCTCACCTGGTTTTGTCATTGTAGTTTGTGTTTCTTTTTGTATATTATCATTATGAACACTTTTATCATTTTCAATTCTTTTTGCTATATACATAAGCATATCAAAATGTTCATTTTCTAATATATCTTTTAATGGTTCTGCTATTTCAAGATTAAATAATTTATTAAATTCTAATAATAGAAAATTATTTCTTAAATAGTTTTCTTGATATAAATTAGTGCTTTCAACAGAGCTTACTTGTTCATAAACAACTTCTTTTGTTTTAATATATTCAATAAATTCAGGTGTTAAATAATTTAACATATCTATTTCTTTTAAATCATAATTACCAAATTTATTATAATAATCTTCTTTAATTTCTTTAATCATATATTGTATAAGGTTATGATTAGTGTATTGCATATAATCATAATGATAAGTTCCATCATTATCCATACTATCTATTCTTTGTATATGAAATTCCATTAGTTTATCTTTTGCTGCTTCTTGATTATTTAATAATTTTTTTTCTTTTTTAATCTTAGAAATCATATTAACATTAAATTCAATATCTAAAACCAATTTATCATAATCTGTTTTTTTATTAGGTAAAGATTCAATAGCTTTTTGCTTTTTTGCCATCACCAGAGGAATTATTTTATCTGTTAAATCACTTTTACTTGAATGAGATAATATATCTTTTAACTGTTCTACCTCTTTATTTATTTCTAATAATACATTATTTAATTTTAAAAATTCTTCTTTTTTCATAATTTCTTCAATTTTAGATAATAATTTTTTGATAGTTTCAATTTCTTCTTCACTAAAATATTTACTATCAAAAAATATATTATTTATATAACTTTCTGGTAAAAGTTTGAATTTTAAAATAAAACTAAACATACCTTTTATTTTACTCAAAACTTCTTTTTTATCTTTTATATTTTCAGCTTGTAACAAGGCTTTTTCTTGGTCTATTATTTCTCTATCTATATTTTCTTCTGTTATTCTATTGTAGTTCTTTTTATAACTATTGTTAAATATTTCATTAATAGATTTATAAGTAAAAGTAAGTATTTTAAATAATTCTTGCTTTTCTTTATTATTTATCAACTGTTCTTCTTTTTTTTGTATATCTGGTAAAGTATATTTGTCAATTTCAGAAATCAATTTATCATCACTAGTTATTTCTTGTGGTTCTTCTTCTATATCTAAATTAATAGTAGTTTTATTTATACTTTTAATTGTTTCTAAAAACAAATAATTGGAAAAATTTACTTTTTTAGCTCTACTTCCATTGATAGTATCATTAAGATTAAATATTTCAAAAAAATCATACACAAAAACTTTTTTTAAAATATTTTTTCTATATTTTTCATTATTATACTTTTCATCTTTATTATCAGTTGTATTATGAAGTATAAAATCTGCTAATTCTCTTGCTGTTTTTAACTTTTCTTTTTCAGGTTTTTTAACATCAAGAGCCATTTTATCATTTAATGTTCCATATATATAATCTGTTAATGTATCTATATTATCTAATCCATATAATTTCATTGTTTATCCTTTATTTCTATTTATATCTATAAGTATATTTATTAATTCTTCAGAAGAAAGTGATTGTATAGATTTTCTAGTTTTAATCATTTCTTCTCTAACAACATTAAAATTATCTTCATTTATAGTTTTAGATAATAATTTAGTTGCTTTTAGAGTTATTATATTTTCTATTTCTGGTAATTTTAATTTAATCTTTTTATTAGTTGATTTATCTACTCTATTAAGAGTAGCCTGTGCTTTTGTTAATTTAGTTAATGTAGCTTTTTCATAAAAACCATTTCTTTGTAAAAAATTAAGGAAAGCTTTATATTTTGGAATAATTAAAAAATCAGAAAAAACATTTTTAAAAGCATTATAAAAGCCTTTCATATCTAGATTTTTTTCAGATAACACCTGTTTTATTTCATTTTGTATATACTCTATTAAACTTATAGTTAAATCTTTATCTATTTCTCTATTAAATTGGAATTCTCTATATGTTCCAACCTGTATTTCTTCTGTTTCTTTGATTATATATACATTTAATACAATTGCTGTTTCTTCTTTCTTTTTAGGGGTAAAGGGAGTTTTTAAATTACTTAAATTATACATTATCTATTACTCTTCAGGTCTTTTAAATAAGTTGTCAAGTTTTCTTTTAAATCAGGTATATCTTTAACTAATATCCTACATATATAAGATAGTTCTTTGAAATCTAAACTTTTTAGCAATCCTATTATTTCTTTATTATTAGATTCAGTTTTTAATTTATCAAAAATTATAGCTTTAACATCTAATTCACTTACAGATAATTTTTCTATTGCTTTTTGAGATTCAATATTTATTCTTTTGTCTATTAAATCTTGAAAACCATCATTTTCCCATTCTTCAACATATTCTTTTATGTATTCACTAACTATATCATCTATTTTATTATCAATGTTTTCATTTAATTCATCAGCTTCAGATTGAATTTGTTGTTTTTCTTTTGTTGTTTTTCTTTTTTTTGTCTTTATTAACTCTTTCTTTTCTAAATGATTTATAAAAGAAGAAGTAACCATCTTCTTTAATTTAGGAAATTTAATTTTTAATTCTTTTAATGCTTGTGTTGTGCTTATTTTTATAATTTTATCTTTTGAATTAATCCTTTCACTAAGTTCTACTAATATTTCTAAACTTAATTCATTATTTCCAGCAAAATCATCAAAAATAGATTTTCTAGGTTTTCTATTATTCACTTCCATTGTTTATTCCTTTGTTTATTAATTTATCTTATTATAAAGAAAATAATAAAATAAAAAGTTAAATACACTGTTAAACTGGAAAAATAGTTCTAGTAGTCCAGTCTAGTAAAGTTTATATCCTTCAAAACCCCTTGTAGTGGGAAGGGCATAAGGTTTTTTGTTAAACTGGAAAATTAGCATAGTTGTAATAAAAAGACTGTTAAACTGGAAAAATGGTTCTAGTAGTCTAGTCTAGTAAAGTTCATACCTTTCAAACCACCTTGTAGTGGGAAGGGCATAAGGTTTTTTGTTAAACTGGAAAATAATAGATTATAAAGGTGTGAAAAAGTTTTTTATAAGGGGTTTTAATAGTTAAAAATGTTAAATAAATACAGTATGCCTGTTAATATACTTATATTATAAAAATAGAATTAAACTTTTAGTATTAAAGAATAATATAATAAACAAAATAGTTAAACTGGAAAAATGGTTCTAGTAGTCCAGTCTAGTAAAATTTATACCTTTCAAATCCCCTTGTAGTGGGAAGGGCATTAGGTTTTTTATTAAACTGGAAAATCACTATAATTGTAGTAAAAAGGTTGTTAAACTGGAAAAAGGGTTCTAGTAGTCCAGTCTAGTAGAATTTATATCTTTTAAATCCCCTTGTAGTGGGAAGGGCATAAGGTTTTTTGTTAAACTGGAAAATAATAAAATTAAAAACTATACATTATCTATCATTTTTACCATATATATCTTCAAAATATTCCTTTGTCATTCTTAATTCTAGTTTTAGTTTTTTACTTCTAACAATTAAGTATCTTAAATATATTTTTTCTTCAAAATTATTCATTAAAGTATATACTGCACCAGATGCTAAATGTTCATAAGAGGAATAAGCATTTGTATTTTTAGAAATTTTATTTATATATTTTTCTTTAAAGTCTTCATCAACAACAGAAAATAAACTAATTATTTCAGAATATTCTATATTTTTATTATTATCTAATCTAAATTTTATATCTTCAAGATATACAATATTATGTTGTAATTTTTCTATTAAATCATAATTGCTTTTATCACTGTTTTTTTCTAATTCTGATAGAAATATCTTGTTATCTACTAACTCTTCCTCTATATGCTTAATTCTGTCTAATTTTAATGCTTCTAGCATATTATCTAATATATTATCTGGATTATCTAGTTCTACTTTCTGTATATTGTTATTATTAATTATTTCCCCAATAGTATAATCATGTATAAAAGTTAAGTTATCAAAAGCTTTTTCAGCTTCATAATAAACTTTTTCATATATTTTACCCATATTTTTTTGTGTTTTGGTTATCTCTCTGTATTCTTTAAAAAAATTATTAGATAAAGATAAATTAATAAATATTTCTTCTAGTTTTAATCCTGTGTCTGCTAATCCAGTATTTTTAAAATCTTCTCTTTTTTTATCTTCAATTGCCATTGCTTCATATATTTTATTTTGTTTAATATTAGCTTTAAATTGTAAATCATTTAATTTAGTTTCTTTATTCCATTCACTGAATATTTCATCTTCATTGATATTAGTGTCAAATCCTTCTATTTTTTTAAGTTTTACTTCTTCTTCTATTGTTTTGATTTCAACATCAGTTGCTTTATCAAAAATTTCAATATCTAATATAGTCATATCATCACCCCAAGTTACATTAACAACTGTATCTTTCTTGTTAAGACTTTCTTGTTTTTTATAAACATAAAAACTTTTATCCCACTCTTTATATTCTTCTAATGTATTATAAAAATTACTTATTTCTTTAAAATTTAATAGTTTTCTAATAGTATTATCAGTTATATTAGCATTTTGTAAAGGGTCAGCATATATACTATCATCAGATTCAAACATACTAGCTATTAATTGTTCCATATCATTACCTTCAATTGCAGTATTTATTAAAGATTCTTTTGTTGTAAAAACCCTTTCCTTGATATTCTCTTTTTCAAAATAATAAGTGTTTAATTTTTCTACTGTTAAATTAGTATAAAAATCATAAATATCTATTTCTTCATATTTTTTATAAGTACTATTCATATACTCAATTAAACCTTTTTTATCATTTATCATATTAGATATTAGATTTTTTTCTTCTAATATTACTTCTTTTGTAGTTGTTAATTCTGTTAAAGATATTAAATTATATTTATTTATCATTTTTCTATGTTCTAATTTAAGAATAATAAAATTTAATGAAAATAAATTATAAGAAGATTCAATCATATTAAAATAAAATAGTTCTTTATCTTTATGATTAATAGATACAGCATATTTAGCTTGTTTATAATCACTTTGTGCTTCTTTTATTAGTTCTTCCATATTATCTACAATATATTGCATTTTTTCTACTTTATATTTATAAGATAGATATTTTATATAAACAAGATATTTTTGTGAAATCATTGATTTTAAGTTCAAACTAGCTTCTCTTTTTTCTTCTATTGAAAATAGAGTATTGTAATTAAATTTATTATTTGTGTAACCATCAATGTCTATGTTATTTGGAGAACTAGCCATTTCTTTAAAACCAATAGATATAGCTTTATTTATTTCTCTTTGCAACAAGGGAATAGTTTCATCATTAAGATATAAAGAACTATTGTATTTTTTTATAAGATTATTTATATGTGTATCAACAAAATCATCAAAATTGTTTTCAAAATGGTTTTCTACTAATTCTAATTTAACAGGATTAACTTTTCTTGATACAATACCACCTAATAATGCTTCATATTCATTGTAATCTTTTATTTTAAGCTTTAGTTCTGAAAGGTGTTGTAATCCATCAACACTAAAGGAATAAAATTTATTTCTATTAAGTTTAGCAATAATTCTTTTAACTTTGCTAACAAAAATAATTCTAGCTTCTTTTGTCATTATGGTATTTTTATTATTATCTATTACTTTTTTAAGAGACTTTAGTGTTTTTTCAAATTTGTACATTTCCTAAACCTTTCATTTGTTATTTAATAGTATTATAAATAAAATAAGATAAAAAAAAGTTATTTTTAATGATTTGTCTTATTTTATATTAGTTTAGAATATTATATCTTATAATTATCTTTTTGGGCTATCATCATTATCATTATTAAAGTGATATTCTGCTATTCTTTGTAAAAGGATAATAGTGTTTTCTTTAGTCATTGTTAATGATTTATCTATATTTTTAACATATATTCCAGACCTACCATCTCTTACTGTTCTTACAAAATTATCATTATCTCTTGTTTTTCCCATATCAAATACAAGACCAGCTTTTTTATATTCTTCTTCATTCATAGTCATAGTTGATGCTACTTCATTATCTTCATTTATAGGCATATATATTAATGAAATTTCATATTTATCTTCTGGTATTTTACCTAATCTAATATTTTCTTTAAGTATATAATTTAGCTCTCTTTCATCTTCTGTTAAATATATTGCATTCTCAAAAACTTCTGGTGGAATATTAAAAAGTAATGAAAAATCTTCTTTTGTAAGTCTCTCACCATTAATTTTTGTAAAAATATAATAAGGCATAGGAGCATTATCATCAGATTTTTCTAGATTTTTATAATTTAAAGTTTTTAAATCTTCTAATAAACTTTCTAATTCTTTAACTCTCTTATGATTACCTTTACTAATGGCTTCATTTTTAGCATTTTCTATTATAGATAAATTTTTATTTAATATTGCAAAAATGTTTTTATCATTTACAAAATCAGATTTATCTTTTTCCTCAATATGACTTAATAGTTTTTTTGTTGCTTTTGAATTAATTACAACAGGACCATTTAATTCTTTTTCATATAATGATTTTGCCATTATTTTAGCTGCATTTTTATATTGTGAAGAATCATATTGTTTTAATTTTTCTATTGTTTCTGGTTTTATTTCATAAACTCTAACTATTTTCTTTCTTGATATAACATTTTCTTTTGCATATATTAATTCTAAGTTACCATTGTTATCTCTAGAAAATTCATAAATTATAAACTTATCACCTTTACCAGACATATTACTTTCTATAAGTCCTTCTATTGCATTTTCTAATTCTTCTAAATCTATTATTTCTTTTTTCATTTTATCTTCCTTAATTTTTGTTATACCTATATTATAAAATAAATTATAATACTTATAGCCTTAATAATTAAGATTAAAGCTAAAATAAGAACTTAATTACTATCTATATTGGAAAACTATTCTAAATAATTTATTATTAACTTTAATAAACTCTAAAATATCTTTTTCTCTTAAATTTTTAAAATTATATTTAGTTTCCATTTGTTTAATTTTCATAATACTATTTTTTAAAAAATCATAAACTATATAATCTAAATATAATGATATATTTTCTTTTAATGCTGGTTCAGATTTAGAACTCATAATATCAAGATTATTCATATAAGATATAAAAGTAGTGTAATTCTTAACATTTCCTTTGCTTAGGTCTAAATGCCTATCTAATATAATCTCTTGAAAGAAATCATTATTTAAACTATCTATATTTTGATATATAGTATTTCTTAATCCAAATTTCAAACATTTGTTTGTATCACTATAACTAATACAATCATAACTTTGTGTAGTTGTTGTGTTATCAGATAAAGCACTAAAAATTCTAGTTAAATAACTATCAAAATCTATTATTGATTGTTCAGATTTTTGCATAATTTCTTTATAAGATGCAGTATCTAATTTTTTATTTTTAAATTCTTTTAAAGTATCTCCAATAGTTTCTTCAACATTAATTCTATTATTTAACATTTCAAATATAGTATTTTTAGTTATAGCTAGATTATTATTGATTTGATAAGAATATTCTTTATTACTTGTGAATTTATCCAATAAATCATTAACTGTATTGGATTGGTTTAAAGTTGCTTTGTATTTATCTTTTATAGCATTGAATTTATCTAATAAAGGTTGTTTAGAATTAGTTTTATTTAAAAAATCACTAGCACCATCTATCTTTTTATTAACAAAACCAGTAACAGCCTGTTGTTTTTCATCTAAATAAGAAACACTTCCATTAACTATTTTATCAAAAAATAAATTTAAGTAATCTTTATCTTCTTTTGATTTGTCACCTAAAGCACCATCAGAAAAACCTTTTTTAAATTCTTCATCATTACATTTTTTTATAGCAAATAATTCTATATCAACACCATTCATAGATTGGTCTAATAATGATAATATTTTCTTTTGTATTTTTGCTGGTTCAGTTTTCATACAGTCATTATATGCTTTTTCTACTGCTGCTTCAGCTGCAGCATCAGATTGTTTATCTTGGTGTTCTTTTGTTAATTCTTTTTCTTTTGTTCTTCCACCTATTCCAGCACCAGAACCAACTTGATTAAGAGCTAAACAATTAAAAGATACAGCAACAAAACAACCTTTTTGTGTTTCTGTTTTACCAGTTGTTGTTTTATCAGAACCTTGATTAGTAAGAGAACTAGCTTTAATTAAATACTTTTGTGTTAAAGCTGTTTTTTGAGCAATAGTAGATTTAGAAGAAGGAATTTGTGATTGCATAGAACAAGATGCTTTTGCTGTTATACTTGAAATAGCCATAATAAAATACTTCATTACTGCTTCATCACTTGTTAAGTCATACATTGTAGCATAAGCTTCTTCTACTAATTCATTAGCTTGTTCTTTCATTTGGTCTTGAGCAGAATCAACCAAATCTGTTGCCATTTTAATTGGGTCAGAAAAATCAATATTAGGTAACACATTAAAACTTTCACTTTGACATTGCTTCCAAACTTTACTTGTTTTTTCTTTATTAAAGGCATATTTTAAATTTAATGAGGCAGGATTTTTTATCTTTTCATACATATCTTCTAAATCAAAAGAAGGCAAATATTCTAAAGCATCTTCAACAAGAGTAGAATCTTTATCTTCAATTACCATTTTGTTTAAGTCTTCTTCTAAATTATCAGATTCAGCCAAAATCTTGTTAAAATCTTGATTTCCTTTGGCATAATGTTTTTCTTTAATAATTTTTGATATTTTTTTATTTTTAATAAAATCATCAATTTCTTCATTTATATTAAATTGATAGTATAAACATTTTGGTTTTGAATTAGAATCAATAATTGTAGAAGTAAGCCAAAAACAATTTTCATCACTAGGTTTTATATTTTGCTTTTTACAAGATAATTGTGGGGATTTTTCATTCTTATCTGTTAATTGAGATATATTTGTCATTTCTTCTATTCTAGTTTCATCACAATCTGCATATAGAATTTGTGATAAGGTTAAAGAAAGAAGAATTAGTATTTTTTTTGCTTTCATTTGATTCCTTTATATGTATATATTATATGTTTATTTAGTGTATTTGTAGTGTTAATTAAATCTTAAGCTTAATATATCTACTTTTCTTTCTGTAACCATATTAAAATCTGTTAAATTTTTTAAAAGTTTATCAGTATCTATACTATCTTCTAGGATTTTAACAATTTCTTCTTTAGTAGATAATTCTAGTAATTTAAAATAAGTTTTTAAATCTTCTCTTTCAATATTGTCAATACAAAAATCAAAAATATTAGTAGTTTCTTCATAATTTAAATTATATTTATCTGCAACATATAAAAAATCTGTTACATTATCTAATTCTATTAATTCTATATCTTCCATTATTTCATTGAATTTATCTTGATTATTATTTATGTAAGCTTTTGTTTTTGTAATATCTTTTTCAAAATAAGAATATAACTTAGTATATTTTTCCTTAATATTATTTACATTCTTTAATAATAAAAATATTATTAAATCTTCTAAATCTTCATTAAAATTATCTTGATTATTGTTTATATAAGCCTTGGTTTTTGTAATATCATTCTCAAAATAAAAATATAATTTAGTACATTTTTCTTCTATTGAATTTGTGTTTTTTAAAAGTAAATAAATTGCAAATTCTTCCAATTCTTCTTCACTATATATATTTTCTTCTAAAACTACTTTTCTTAATTTATAAAAATCTCTATCTGTTATTAAATATAATTCTTTTAAAGATTTTGTTTTATCAGCTTTTGATAAGGTAGAGATTAAATGTGTTTCTTCATTAGAATATACAGAAACAACTTCTAACCATTGTTCTCTTGTTATCTTATTTTTTTCAAGAAATGTTGGAATATCACCTACAATATCATATTTAATACTTTCTTCTATAAAGATAGTAATATCATTATCATCTTGCATTCTTGTTTTTATAACCATACACATAATATTATCAGACAAATTTAATATTTTTTTAACTTGTAATTTTGTGTAACCTTTTAATTCTAAAAATTCTATTTTTTCTAAAGTTGAAAATTCTTCATATGATTGAATTATTTTAGGTTCTGTTATTAAATTTAACATTCTTTCTTTATCTTTTACTTTTTTTAATGATTCTTTTACCAGTTTATTTAACTCTGCTTTGGATAATATACTATCTATCATTTCTTGTCCCTTATTGTTTTGTTATTTGTTTATTGATATTATTATAAAGAAAAAAAGATAAAAAAAAGTTATTTTAGGGTAAAAGATAATTTAGGATATTATTTAATGTTATTTTGTGGGGTTTTTATTTTTAGGAAGAGGTTATCTTCCTATTGAATTTATAAAATCTTGGTTTAAATCAAGTAAATTAGCAGAATATCTTCTAACTTCATTGGATTGCATAGGAGAATAAGCAATATCTCTTAAAATATAGTCTGGTGCTTTATTTAAAACACTTATATCCATAAAATCACTATTTATATATTTAGTATTCTTAAATAAACTATTTCTTACTTTAAGGCTTTTATCTTTTTCTAAAATTTTAAATAAATCATAAGGTAATCTAGGGTTTATTGCTACAGCAGCTCTAACTTTTTCATCTTCATTAAAAGTTAACTGAACTAAAATTTCATGAGGACAAAAATCTTTATTAGCTATTGCATACATTTCTTCATAACCACCTAAATATTCTTCTTTATGTTCTTTAAATACCCATTCAGGACATCTAGGATTTTCTTTTATATAAAGCTTTAATTCATCCCAGTCATAATCTATATACCTATTAGTAAATATAGTATCTGTTATTTCAATAAAATTCAAATATAAAGCTTTTTTAAACATTTTATTAGCTGTTGATGCTTCTACATAATCTGCTATACTTTCTAACTGTGCTTCTAACATTCTAGCATTTTTATTTATTTCACCTGTGTAATAAGAATATTTATTAATATCATCTGCTCTTCTTTCTTGTAAATCTATTATATTATTATAACACTCATTGAAAACCCTATATACACCTAATCTTGCTTCATCTGAATTTATACTCATTTATTATTCCTTATTTATTATTATCTTATTATTATAAAACACTACAATATAATTGTAGTCTTATTTTTCTCTATTATTGTAGTTTAAAAAATTAACATAAGTTTTTTCTAAATTATAATTTTCTTTATATCTTATTACACTATTTTTTGTATAATTACAAAATTCTTTATATATTTCAACATTATCAAAAGTTTCTTGTGAAAATATCTTAAATAATCTAAAGTGGTTAAATTTACTTATTCTATTAAGTTCTAGTGCTAATCTCATTTCTGGTTCATTTTGTATTGAAGTTGTGTTTAATTCTATCATTTCTTGTTCCTTATTTTTTGTTTTTGTTATGATAGTATTATAATGAAAATAAGGAATTAAAAAGTTATTTTAGGCAAACCTAAATTTTCTTTTGAAGGGCTTGAATAAGTAATGGAGTAATTTCTTTCATTTCTATTTCTAATTTATCTACTTCCATTATTAATTTTTCAATTTGCTTTTTCTTAGCAATTTGTGATTTTTCTTTTTTAACATATAAATCATTTAATCCAGAATAAGATAAAATATTTATATCTTTTTTAACTTTTTTAACTATTGGTTTTTCAACAAAATCATTTTTTATTTCTTGCTTAACCTCAACATTGTTAGTTTCTTGTGTATCATTTAACATATTATCTAAATCCATATTATTATTGTCTTCCATAATTATCTCCTTTTTGTATTTATATTATTTTTATAAAAATTTCTATAACAACAATCTATTACTTGTTGCTTTAAAAAACTATTATTCATTCTACTATTGTAACCAAATCTATAAGAACAATATTTTACTATATTATTTTTATTATTCAAATTTCTTATTTCTATTTCTCTTAACACTTTCTTATTTAATTCTTTATCATGATAATCAACTATATTATAATTCTTTGTGAAAACTTTAAAATTTTCTAAACAATTATAATATTTACTTTTTGTTTCAACTTGATTAGTTGAAGTGTTAATCTCTTTTAAATATTGAGTAGAACAAATCTTAACACCTTGTCTTTTTACTTTAATTTCTTCTGAATCTAATTTTAAGGCATATAGTCTTTGGTTTTTAATATCACCTTTTAATTCTTTATCTAAAAAATCTAATCCATTTTCATTCATATTACTATTAAAATCTACAGCTATATCATACATTTTAGGTATATAATCAAGGATATTAGTAGCATTTAAGTTATTTGATAGTGAAAATGTCATAATAGTAATTAAAATTAGCTTTTTCATTATTTTAAATCCAACTCTTTATCTTCTAATAAATCTTTTAAATTTTCTACTTTATATTTTATAAACTCATTGAATAATTTTATAAAAAAATCAAAATCTTTTGAGCCTTCTTTAAAGTATTCTGTATTTTTTAAAAATAAAGCTTTATCTGTAAAAAATATTTTTCCAATTTTTTGTAAATAGTCTATATCTTCATCAGCAATAGTTATATTTATATCTTTTAATAATTC
>Ga0256827_10002057_pt1 | contig 12975 bp, 15 predicted proteins | sample CV84metaG_FD_185977 | JGI IMG/M metagenome (GOLD analysis project Ga0256827, IMG submission 185977) | Hydrothermal vent microbial communities from East Pacific Rise, Pacific Ocean - CV84 | ecosystem: Environmental > Aquatic > Marine > Hydrothermal vents | place: Pacific Ocean: East Pacific Rise... | reverse complement strand
AAGTCATGATATAAGTTCTGTAGAAAATATTTGTGATGATATTGCAATACTAAAAAATGGTATCATTTGTGAATATGGAAAAGTCAAAGATATAATTTCAAACCCAAATAACAATTATACTAAACAGCTTCTTGAAAGTAATTTCCATAATAGAGAATTTAGGGTATAACTATGTTTAAAAAGTTTTTAATCTTATCCTCTGTTATCACTGTAGGTATAATACTATTTTTAGTATCTTTGTATTCTGAGATTAGATTTGATATTGAAAAGATAGTTAACTATAAACCAAAACTAACTACTCAATTTTTTGATCGAAATGGTATTCTTCTTGGTAATATTTTTGATAAAGAGCATAGATTATATGTAAAATATGATGATATTCCATCAAGAGTAATTGAATCATTGGTTGCTATTGAAGATACTAATTTTTTTGAGCATAGTGGTCTTAATGTAGATGCAATCATTAGAGCCATAGCAAAAGATATTAAAGCTATGTCTTTAGTAGAAGGAGCTAGTACTCTTACACAACAACTAGTCAAAACTATGCTTTTAACCAGAGATAAAAAACTCATAAGAAAAATAAAAGAGGCATTACTATCTCTAAGACTTGAAATAGTTCTTACTAAAGAGCAAATACTAGAACGATATTTAAATCAAGTCTATTTTGGTCATGGGTATTATGGTATAAGAACAGCATCTTTAGGGTATTTTCATAAAGAGTTAGATCAACTCAATCTCAAAGAGATAGCACTACTTGTAGGCTTACCAAGAGCACCTAGCTTTTATGATCCTACAAAAAATTTGAAATATTCACTTATTCGTGCCAATCAAGTGATAAGTAGACTTAATAAACTAGGATGGATCAACAAACTTAAGTATACACAAGCTATAAATTATGTACCGATTATATTTAAAGAATCTCGAACAAAAAATATTGCACCATACATTTTAGATACTGCCATAAAAGAGTTATCAAAAGATATTCCAGATCTTAAATCTGGAGGATACAATATTGAGTTAACAATCGATATAGAAGCACAAAAAATAGCAAAAGATGCATTAACTTATGGGTATAAAAGAATTAAAAAAAGAGATATTTATATAAATACACCTAAAAGTACCACACAAACACTAAATGGTGCAATGCTAACACTAAACAATAGTACAGGTGAAATTTTATCTATGGTAGGTGGAGTTGATTATAAAACATCTTCATTTAATAGAGCAAGACAAAGTTTACGCCAACCAGGAAGTGCCGCAAAACCTTTTATATATCAAGTTGCCCTAAACCTTGGATATTCAACAGCTAGCAATCTAGTAGATATTTCACGAACTTATGAATACAAATTAAAAAATTATCAATTAAAAACATGGCAACCACAAAATTATGAAAACGATTATAAAGGTTTAGTTCCATTACGATATGCACTAGTACATTCACGAAATTTAGCAACCATCAATCTTGTATCTGATATTGGTATTGATGTAGTTTACAATGAATTAAAAAGATTTGGTTTCAAAGATATCCCCTATGATCTTTCTATTACACTTGGTAGTTTTGGTGTTTCATTAATAGATCTTAGTCAATATTATACTATCTTTTCAAATAAAGGTATTATGGTGAAACCTTATTTAATCTCAAAAATTACCAATCGATACGAAGAAACAATATATTTTGAGAAAGATGAAACATACATCACATCACCATCTCAAACATACCTTATGACATCAATATTAAAAGATGTTGTAAAAAAAGGTACTGGTAGAAATGCAAAAGTAAAAGGATTAGAAGTTGTTGGTAAAACAGGAACTACAAATAACAATGTTGATGCTTGGTTTTGTGGATATTCTCCATCATTACAAACTATTGTCTGGTATGGAAATGATGATAATAAACCTATGAGAAGAACAGAAACAGGTGGTCGTACTGCTGCACCTGCATTTGCATACTTCTATAAACATTGGCTCAAATTACACCCAGAGATTCAAAGAGAGTTTATAAAACCTCAAGATGTATTTGAACATACATTTAATAATGAATTAGAAGTATTTACAAATATATCAACAATGCCATCTGAACAAAAAAAATCAGATACTAAACAACAAGATCTACTACATAATAATATTATGTTTTAGATCTTATAATACCTAGGATAAACACTTGAAACTTATTGATGATGAAATAAAACTATATCTTTTAGATGATGATAACTTTGAATTTCCAACTTTAGAAATGATGGATGACGATCTTGTTTGTATAGGTGGTGATTTTCATCCTCAACGATTGGTAAATGCCTATGAACAGGGCTTATTTCCATGGTATATTGATGATTTAAACTATATCCATTGGTTTTGTCCTCAAAAAAGAATGATACTATATCCTAATGATTTTAAATTATCAAAATCCCTTCGAAGAGTTATTAAAAATAAAAAATTTATTATAAAATCAAATGAAAATTTTGAAGAGGTGATAAAATCTTGTGCAAATATTAAACGAAAACATGAAGATGATACTTGGATCAAAGATGAATTTATAGAAGCCTACACATATCTACATACTTTAGGTATAGCCCATAGTATAGAATGTTATATTGATGATAAATTAGTGGGTGGATTATATGGCATTAGAATTGGTGATATATTTTGTGGTGAAAGTATGTTTTCAAAAGTATCAAATGCTTCAAAAATAGCATTTTATCATCTTTGTAATCAAGCTGAACAAAATGGGATTAAAGTTATTGATTGTCAGGTTTACAATGAACATTTAGCTTCACTTGGGGCAAAAGAGATAAGCAGAGATGAGTATATATCAATATTAAAGTTATAAAAGTTTATAACTTTAATATATTTTAGTAATTAACAGTCGTAACTACCTAGCGACATAAGTCTATCATATCTTTTTTGATCTCGTTGATCTTTTGTAAGTTTATTTAACTCATCTACTGTATTAAGAAAATAATCTCCCAATGCACTTATAGCAGTATCTTTATCTCTATGAGCTCCAATTAATGGTTCATTGATAATATCATCTATTAAGTCTGCTTCTTTTAGATCTGATGGTGTTATTTTTAAGGCACTTGTAGCAGCTTCTACCATAGATTGATCTTTCCAAAGAATAGATGCACAACCTTCAGGTGAGATTACAGAGTATACGCTGTATCTCATCATAGCTAGCTTATCTCCAATAGATATAGCCAATGCTCCACCAGATCCACCTTCACCAATAACTACAGATACTATATTTGTATCAAGATTACTAAGTTCAAATAAATTTCTAGCAATTGCTTCACTTTGACTTCTCTCTTCAGCTCCAATACCTGGATATGCACCCGGAGTATCTACTAAAAATAGAATTGGAAGGTTAAACTTTTCAGCAAGCTTAGCAGCTCTTAAAGCTTTTCTATAACCTTCAGGATTTGGCATACCAAAATTTCTTTTGATCTTATTTTTTACACCTCTACCTTTTTGTTCACCTATTACTACACATTTTTGATCACCGATATTTCCTAAAAAACATACTATTGCTTGATCATCAGCTAGATGTCTATCACCATGTATCTCATAATAATTTGACATTAAGCCTTTTACATAATCTAAAGCATAAGGTCTATCAGCATGTCTTGCTAATTTTAACTTTTGAAAATCAGAAAGGTTAGAGTATGTTTTTTCAACTTCAGATTCAAGTTTTTTTTCTAATATTGATACTGCATACTCATCAGCTTTTGCTTTAGCAACAATAATCTCATCTTCAATCTTTTTTAAGTTCTCTTCAAAATCTAAATATGTTGCCATTTTTACTTCCTATTTATTAAATTTTTTCATTATTATAACACCATTTGTTCCACCAAAACCAAATGAATTTGACATTACAGTATTTAATTCAGCTTTTCTTGATACATTTGGTACATAATCAAGATCACAATTTTCATCACTCTCTATTTGATTAATTGTTGGTGGTATTACACCATCTTCCATAGCTTTTATAGCAATAATAGCTTCAATAGCACCAGCAGCACCTAAACAATGTCCAATTTGACCTTTTGTAGATGTAACTGGAGGACAATTCTCTTTTCCACCAAATAGCTCTTTTAATGCAGCTGTTTCATTTTTGTCATTTACAGGAGTAGATGTACCATGTGCATTTACATAATCAATTTTTAGCTCTCCACCATTATTTTTTTGTGCCATTTTGTAAGCTGCTTTCATAGCTCTTAATGGTCCATCTTGCGTAGGAGTAGTAATATGATTTGCATCACCACTTTCACCAAAACCTAAAATTTCAGCATATATTTTAGCACCTCTTGCCTCTGCACTTTCTAAAGTCTCTATAACTAAAGCACCAGCACCCTCACCCATAATAAAACCATCTCTATTTTTATCAAATGGTCTTGAAGCAGTTTTTGGATCATCATTTCTAGTACTTAAAGCTTTCATCGAAGCAAATCCACCTACACCAGCACCACATATAGCACTCTCAGCTCCAATTACAAGCATCTTAGAAGCTCCACCTAAAGCAATAGTTTTATATGCTTCACCAATAGCATGTGTACCAGCTGCACAAGCAGTTACTACAGAGATATTTGGACCTTTTAAGTTATGTTGAATAGATACAAAACCACCTAGCATATTTACTAAAGATGATGGTATAAAAAATGGAGATATTTTATTTGGACCTCTATTATCACATATTACAGAGTTTTTTTGGATATTTGGTAAACCACCAATTCCAGAAGCAGATACAATACCAAACTCATCAGCGATACTATCATCAACCTTATTATCAGTAATAATACCAGCATCTATCATAGCTTCTTGTGAAGCATGGATACCAAGCTGTATAAATCTATCAGCTTTTTTAGCCTCTTTTTTCCCTAATATTGCAGCAGGGTCAAAGTTTTTTACCTCACCTGCAATTTGTACTGAAAATGCCGATGCATCAAATAAACCAATAGTATCGATACCTGTTTGTCCATCTACTATTGCATTAAAAGACTCTTCTACATTGTTACCCAGTGAATTTATCATCCCTATACCAGTTACTACTACTCTTTGCATATTTCATCTCTCCATATTTATAAACTAAATAAAAACTAAATTATTTTAATCTTTATTTAATATACTTTATATTCTAAAAACTAGGTAAAACCTAGTTTTTAGCTTTTCTATTTATGATCTTCGATATATTTTAATGCATCAGCTACAGTTAAAATTGATTCAGCATCTTCATCAGGAATTTCAATATCAAATTCTTCTTCTAAAGCCATTACTAACTCAACTACATCTAGTGAATCTGCACCTAAATCCTCAATAAACTTTGAATCTTCTTTAACCTCGTCTGCGTTACAATCTAATTGCTCAACTACTACTGCTTTTACTTTTTCTAACATTATATTTTCCTTATTTTTAATTTTGCACTATTGTACCATAGTTTATTTAAAAATTTTCTTTGAAAAGATTATACGTATAATCCACCATTTACTTTTAAAATCTCACCAGTAATATATGTAGAGTGATCACTTAATAAAAATGCAACTGCATCTGCTACTTCTGCAGCCTCTCCAAATCTTTTAAGTGGTATATTTCTAGTATACTCATCTTTTACCTCTTGCTTTAATTCATCTGTCATATCTGTTCTTATAAATCCTGGTGTTACACAGTTAAATCTTATAGCTCTAGCACTTCCCTCTTTTGCAAATGCTTTTGTCATAGTGTTTACTCCACCTTTACTAGCTGAATAATTTGTTTGACCTGGATTTCCCATCTCTCCAACTATTGAGCTAATATTTACAACAGCTCCAAACTTTTTCTTTGACATTGCTTTTAAAGCATCTCTACACCCTATAAATGTAGATTTTAAATTTGCATTTATAACATCATCAAAATCATCAACACTCATTCTTATAGCTAGTTTATCTTTAGTGATACCAGCATTGTTTACAAGATAACTTAATGCTCCATCTGCATCTACTATTGTTTTAATCATAGCTGACCAATCTGATTCAATCGACACATCACCTTTAATTACTGCCGCTGTTCCACCTGATGCTTCAATCTCATTTTTAATCTCATCTGCTAATTCTGGCTTACTTCTATAATTGATCCATACTTTTAGTCCATAAGAAGCTAAAACTTGTGCAATTTTTGCACCAATCCCTTTACTTGCTCCTGTTATTAATACATTTGATCCTGTAAATTTCATAATTTCCCTTTTTTAAGATATATAAATTTTATAATTTAATTTGTGTTTTATTATAACATATTATTCTTATTTTGCTATAATTCAAACTATATTAAATTACGAGGATATATTATGTTAAATATAGGGGATAATGCACCAGAATTTTGCATACCAAATCAAGATGAAGTGGAAATATGCTTAAGAGATCTTAAGGGAAAATGGATAGTACTATACTTTTATCCAAAAGATAATACGCCAGGATGTACTACTGAAGCTTGTGATTTTACAAGAGATGAAGATATTTTTGATGAACTAGATGCAGTGATACTTGGAGTAAGCCCTGATAGTCCAAAAAAACATAGAAATTTTATAGAAAAAAAAGAGCTAGGTATCACTTTACTTGCAGATGAATCAAAAGAGGTGTGTGAGGCTTATGGTGTATGGCAACTTAAAAAAACATTTGGTAAAGAGTATATGGGAGTTGTAAGATCTACATTTATTATAGACCCTACTGGTAAAATTGCAGCTGTTTGGTCAAAGGTAAAAGTAAAAGAGCATACTATTGCTGTAAAAGATAAACTTATAGAGTTACAAAAGTAATTTTATAGCTAAAGGGATTAATATTGGGGGTAAAAACTAAAATAACTAAAAAAGATTTAACCCCTTTTTTTAAATGTAAAAAACTAAAAGAAACTAAAAATGGTGTAAGTCATAGTGTTTATATTGTTGATAACAGGTATATTCTAAAAATATTTGAAAATATTACCATAAAGCAAATACACAATGAAATAAAACTTTTAAAATATTGTACAAAACTAAAAGTAAATAGAATTAAAAAAGATATTTTCTTTATCAAAAATAAACCAGCTATTTTGTATTACAAATGCAAAGGTAAAACTCTAAAAAAAGCTAAACAAAAACATATCAAACAAATTGGTAAATTTTTACAAGAGTTTCATAGACTATCTTCAAATTTAGAATTATCTTTACAAAATAATTTTAGTAAAAATTCATTAAAAAAAATGATTAAAAAAACAAAAAATAGAAAGTTTTTAAAAATATTTAAAAATATAAAAATAGATCTTAAAAATAATGGTACAATTCACGGCGATCTTTTCTTAGATAATGCAATATTTAAAAAGAATAGATTAAGTTGTATAATAGATTTTAGTGATACTTGTAGTGGTGATTTCCTTTTTGATTTAGCTGTTGTTGCTATCTCTTGGTGTAAAACCAAAAGAAATCTAAGAACTCTACTAAAAAGTTATGAAGCCAATATATCTATTAAAAAGTTTTATCACTATATCAACTATGCACTTTTGTATTATAGTGTTTTAAGATATCTTGATAATAGAGAATACAAAGGCTTATTAAAGGGGATAAAATCTATTTAGAACTTACACTACTATCTTACACTATAGATAGAATCTTTGGTGAATTTGAGTTTATAAAATTATACAAACACCCTGTAATATTTATGGGTGATTTTATAAAATGGTTTGAAAAACATTTCTATAAAGATAATATAGTAAGAGGTGGTATTCTTACATTTTCACTTTTACTTGCTATTTTTATAATCACTTATACTATTGTATCAGTTACAGACAATATATTTATATTATCTATTTTAGGATCAATGGGATTAGCTACAAAATCACTTTATGATAGTGTTAATAATGTAATTAACAATCCAGATAGTATCAAATATTTAGTTAGCCGTGATACTGATAATCTTTCACAATCAGATATAAATAAAGCTGCTATAGAAACTTATGGGGAGAATATAAGTGATGGTATCATTGCACCACTATTTTATCTAATATTTTTTGGAATTATTGGACTTTTTTTATATAAAGGTGTCAACACTTTAGACTCTATGGTAGGGTATAGAAATAGTAAATATGAGAATTTTGGTAAAATATCTGCAAAATTAGATGATATACTAAACTATATACCATCAAGATTGACAGCTATTTTTATAGCTGTAGTTTTTTTAAATATCAAAATATTAAAAAAAGTATTTTCTTACGGAAAATTACACGAAAGCCCAAATGCAGGATACCCTATATCTGCACTAGGTCTTATTCTAAAAGTAAAATTAGGTGGAGACACATCTTATTTTGGTAAAATAAAATATAAACCTTATTTTAGTGAAGGTAAAAAAGATATAGTACAAAAAGATATTAAAAAAGCATTATCTTTTCAAAGAAGATTTGATATCCTCTTTTATACTATTTTAATAACTCTTGTTGGTATAACTCTTCATTAAAAGAGATTAAAACTTTATCATCATACTCAAGAACTGGTCTTTTAAGTAACATATTCTCTTTACATAACCACTCAAGTTTTCCAGATTCATCAAGATTTAGATCTTTTAATTTTAGATCCCTATATTTTGTACCTCTATTATTAAAAAGTAGATTTATATCAACCTTAGTTGCAAAATATTTTACTTTTTCACACTCAAGAGGTTCAGCTCTAAAATCTATAAAGTTATGTTCCAAATCATTGTCTTTACAAAACTTTATAGCTTTTCTTACTGTACTACAAGTTTTTATACCATAGATATTTATCATTATTATTCTATAATTGTAGGTACTACAAAATAGTTATCTGCACTTTTTGGTGCATTTGCCATAATTCTATCAGATAATCCATCCTCTTTAAAATCAATATCTTCTCTTAATGGTTGCCCACCTGCAATTGTAGTAAATGTAGCATCTACATGACTTACATCTATTTCATTAAGATTCTCTACAAAATCAACGATATCTGCTAACTCTCGTCCTAATTGCTCTTTTTTTGATTCATCAATTGTCAGTGAAGATAATTTTGCTAGTTTGTCTATTGTTGTATTGTCTATTAACATTTATTTAATCCTTTATAAGCTGCCATTTTATCTAAAAATAGATATTATTTCAATAAAAAAGCCCCATGATTACTCATGGGGCTTTTTATATTAAGAAAGTAGAGATTTTTATACTCTTGCTTCCTCACGTCTTTGTAGATATTCCCAAGTATTATCTACTCTTTTTTGCCACTCATCAATTAAGTATTCATACTCTTTTTTGAATAAGTGTTTAAATCTTGGTTGTACACCTAAATAATCTCTTACAGGTACAATATTTTTTGGTCTATAAGTAATATTTAACTCTCTACCATTAATAATCTCATAAAGTGGGAATACTAAAGAATCAGTAGCCATATCAGATACTTCAATTGTTTGATGAATAGGAAACTTCCACTCAGTAGTACAAGCTGACATTGCATTTATATATACAAAACCATCAGTTGCAAAACCTCTTTGGATTTTTTTAACCATATCTTTCCATTTATTTGGAGCAATTTGTGCTACATAAGAAGCACCATTTGAAGCCATAATCTGCATCATATCTTTTTTATTTTTAGTCATACCATAACTATCTGATCCAGCTGGAGAAGTTGTAGCACTAGCACCAATTGGTGTAGATCCACTTGCTTGTCCACCTGTATTTGCATATACTTCATTATCTAAACATACATACATCATATTGTGACCTCTATCACAACATCCAGATATCCATTGGAAACCAATATCATAAGTAGCACCATCACCACCAAAAGCTACAAATTTAGGCTCTGGAGTATCTGCAGATATTCTACCTTTGTTTCTTAAAGCTTTATTTGCAGCTTCTGCACCTGCAATTGCAGTAGAACCATTTTCAAAACCGATATGAATCCACGAACAATCCCACGATGTATGAGGGTAAATAGCTGTACAAACTTCTAAACAACCAGTTGAAGCACCTACAACAAGATTGTCATTTGTAGCATTTAAAATCTCTCTTACAATAATAGAGTGAGCACAACCTGGACATAATACATGCGCACCTTCAAATCTCTCTGCTGCTGTTGAAAACGACTTTAAGTTTTTAATCTCTTTATTTCCTTGCGGTGGAGTACATCCACCTAATAAACTACAACCCATCTTATTTCCCCTCTACATTAAAGTATTTAAGTTCTGGACCTCTTACACCTACCCATCTTTGGATAGTACCGTTTAATTTTCCAGCTTTTGCTTCATCGGCAGCTACTTGATAGATCTCTTCAAGCTCAACAACAGTCATATCTCTACCACCTAAACCATAAATAACATTACTCATAAGTGGTCTAGCAGGTGTATTTATCATAGCAGATGATACATCTTGGAATAATTGACCAGTTTGTCCACCTGGAGCTGATCTATCCATACATACTACTGCTTTTGCATTTTGTAACATAGAAGCTAATTTTTCAACTTGAGTTGGTCTAAATACTCTAGGCATAAGAATACCAGCTTTCATACCTTTTGCTCTCATATTATCAGCTGCAATATGCGCTGTTTCATAAGTAGTACCAAGACATACAATAACTACATCTGCATCATCTAAAAGATATTGCTCTATCATATTGTATTTTCTACCACTAATTTTTTCAAATTGTGCAAAAACATCTTCAATAACTGATACAGACTTCATCATAGCATCATTTTGTTTTGCTTTATGCTCCATATGCCAATCTGATTCTGTTTGAACACCATGTGTTACAGGCTTATCAAAATTTAAAAGAGAATTTACTTCTAAATAATCACCTACAAATGTACCTGCAATATCATCTGATAATGGTTTTACATTTTGTGCAGTATGCGATGTCATAAATCCATCTTGATTTGATATAACTGGAAGTCTTACATCTTTATGTTCACCAATTTTAAATGCACACAATGTTAAATCGTAAGCTTCTTGAGGGTTACAAGCATCTAAACTTATCCAACCAGTTTGACTAGTTAAATATAGATCTGAATGGTCACCATTTACATTAAGTGGTGCAGCTAAAGCTCTATTTACAAGACAAAGTACGATTGGCATTCTCATACCACTTGCTTGATAAAGAACCTCTACCATAAGTGCAAGACCTTGTGAAGCAGTTGCAGTTGCAACTCTAGCACCTGCAGCAGATGCACCAACACACCCAGACATAGCAGCATGTTCTGATTCAACAATTACCACTTCACCATCAACATAACCATTTGCATGAAATGATGCATAACCCTCTACAGTACCTGTAGATGGTGTAATAGGATAAGCAGATATTACATCAACACCAGCTTGTCTTAAAGCCTGTGCATTTGCATAATTACCGTCCCAAACTTCAACACTAGCTAGTTCCATTATTTTTTTATTTTGTGCCATGAATTATTCACCTTTCTTTTTCTTCTGCGGCCATTGAGTAAGCGCATCTTCATTTTTAATAGTTTCATTAAACATCACTAATGATTTTGGATTTGTAGGACAAACTTCACTACAGATACCACAACCTTTACAATGATCGTAATCTATCCCTACCATCTCTTTATCTCTTGAGATAATTGATGAATCTGGACAATATAACCAACAGTTTTGACAATCTATACATAGATCTACATTCCATACTGGTTTTACAACTCTCCAATCACCTACATATTTATTCATAGAGTTTGTTTCTGCTACATTTCTATCTTCAGGATTTACATTTACAACTGTAAAATCAATATCACCCTCAAAAGAGTAAACAGCAGCACCAGGAACTATCTCATCCCAACCTTGATCCCAAATTGAATTTTCAAATTGATCTTTACTTTTATATAATTTTGTTGTTATATCACTATGTTGTGCCATAATATACTCCTATTTAACTTCATCGTATGCTCGTTGGATAGCCAACATATTTGCATCGATTATTTTTTGAGGTAGTTTAGCAAGAACTTTTTTCATAGCTTCTTTAAACTCTTCAATTGGGAACATTCCGCTTATTTTCATAAAAGCTCCAAGAACTGGAGTATTTGGTATTGGACGACCAATAGTTTCTTGTGCAATTTTAAGACAATCTACTACAAAAACTCTATCTTCAATACCTTGAATTGCAGGAATTAATGAGATTAATTCATCTTTTGGAAGGTGTGAAGTGATAATATATTGAGTAGTTTCTTTACCATATTGAGTAATATCATCAGTAAAAGCTAAACCTGGATCGATAACAAATACAAAATCAGGATGCATATATTTTTCATGATTTAAAATTGCTTGATCATCAATTCTATTGTAGGCAGTCATAGACGCCCCTCTTTTTGCACTTCCGTAAAATGCAAATGCTTGTACTTCTTTACCAGTTTCAGCAACAACTGAACCTAAACCTTTAGCACCAGTTACAGCACCTTGACCAGCACGACTGTGCCATCTAATCTCTAGCATATTGTCTCCTAAATTTTATAATATTAACTATTTTATAATTATATGAAACAATTTTAAGCAATTACAACTTATATTATGCTTTAAATCTCACTCTTTTTTATCAATTTTACTGCTTCTAAGGAATCGGTAACAATATTAGCTGTATATTTTGATAATTCTTCTTTCTTACCATACCCGCACAATACAGCAACACTATTTATTCCAGCTTCATTTGCTGCTATTATATCAAGTTTAGTATCACCTATCATATATATTTTTGATGATGATTCCAACCCCATATTATCTAATGCTTTAAAGATTGGTTCTGGATGTGGTTTTGGATTTTCAACCTCTTGTCTACCTATTATTGTTTCAAAATAACCCATTATTCCAAAATTTTCTAACAATGGTATTGTATATGCTGTTGTTTTTGTAGTAACAATTCCAAGTCTAGCAAAAGTTGATGCTAATTTTACACACTCCAATGCTTTTGGAAGTAAAAATGTTTTTGCTTGTGATACTTTTCGATACTCTTTTTTATAGCTATCAACAAAATCCCAAACCTTATCT
>Ga0256827_10002056_pt1 | contig 12980 bp, 17 predicted proteins | sample CV84metaG_FD_185977 | JGI IMG/M metagenome (GOLD analysis project Ga0256827, IMG submission 185977) | Hydrothermal vent microbial communities from East Pacific Rise, Pacific Ocean - CV84 | ecosystem: Environmental > Aquatic > Marine > Hydrothermal vents | place: Pacific Ocean: East Pacific Rise... | reverse complement strand
AGATTTTAGATGAGGTATACTGATATTAAAGTAGGAGAAGGTCGATACAGTGTTGTATTGGAGTCTTATAAAATCGGTAAAGATAGACTTTTTATTATTAAAGGTGGAGAGGAGGAGCATATTGGTTCAGTGACGTTGATAGATGAGAAAGATGGCTTACAAACAATCAGCAAGAAAGGGCATAAAGATCATATCATTTCAGAGAGAATGGCAGATATTATTTATGATAAAATAGGGAACGATCTCTTAGTTATCTGTGGTATCCATATTGATGATGCTACTAAAAATGAAATAGATATTTTAATTAATAATGCACAAGCATGTGTAGATATTTTTTTAAAGGAGAAATAATGAAACAGAATGAGATACTTCAAAGATATAAAGAAAAGCGAATGAAATGCATAGTATACACAAGAGTAATGGGTTACCATAGACCTGTTGAAAGTTTTAATATAGGTAAAAAAGGTGAGCATCAAGAGAGAAAGTTTTTTCTTGAAAGAGCATCGCGAATCAATGCAGCATAAACCAATTTATGATATTACTCCCTTTACGGCACTGGATTATCCAGATCATTTAGCAGCTATTTTTTGGTTTGCTAAATGTGATATGCAATGTACCTATTGTTACAACAAAGACATTGTATATGGAGAAGGTATAATGACTGAAGAGGATGCTCTTGTCTTTTTAGAAAGTCGAATAGGACTTTTAGAAGGGGTTGTCATATCTGGAGGAGAAGCAACGCTTTACAGTGATCTAATAGAGTTTTGTAAAAAGATTAAAAAACTAAATTTTAAAATTAAGTTAGATACTAACGGATTGCATCCGGATATGATTAAAGTATTGGTAGAAGAAAATTTAGTTAATTATATTGCTCTTGATTATAAAGCACCTAGAGAAAAATATTATGAAATAACAAAAAATAAACATTTTGATCGATTCTCAAAAACGTTAAATTTTTTAATCAAAAAAAAGTTTTCTTTTGAGGTAAGAACAACAGTACATAATGATTTACTAAGGGTAGAAGAAATTAATAGAATTAGTAAAGATTTAATTAAAAGAGGATATAAAAATACTTATTATTTGCAACCATTTGTATTTACTAAAAATACGATTGGTAGAGTTAAAAAGGAAATAAGTCTTTTTGATAAATCATTACTTTCTACCGAATTGAAGATTGTTTGGAGAGAATAAATGGATAGTTTTTTCTTTAATATTACAGATAGAAAATATAAAATTAGTGAACTTTTTAAAAGTAAAAAAGAGTATATCAATAGGGTAGATATTTCTAATGGTATTGTTTTTTTAGAGAGTAAGTTATTAAAACAGGAAAAAACCATTACGCTTAATAACTTGGATAGAATGGTTATGTTAGTTATGGCAAATGGTGCAGAAGTTTCTATAACAGATTATATTCAAGAACAAAAAATCGTTATAAAAGAAGGGAGTATTGGTATATTTTGTTCATCTAGACAGCATATGACTATCTCTTTACAAAAGTCTGAAAAATCAGAGATTTTTATACTGTTTATTGCAGACTTTTTTCTTAAACGTTATTTGAGTGGGAATAAAAACGAACCTATTGATTTTCTATATCATAAGATACAAAAAGATATCCCTTTTGAGAAGATAGACCTTTTTCCCATTGATGCGTTAAGTCTCTATAGTGTTGAAAAATTATTGAATGTCTCATCTACAGATAGAATGCAAAGTATTAGAGCAGAGAATCGTGTGATAGAGTTTATGATACACTGTTTTAGCCTACTTGATATTCTTGTGGAGGGAGTAAGCAAAGATGAGTTAGAATTGGCGTCTAAAGCTAAAGCAATTCTGTTACAAGATTTTATCTCTCCCCCAAGGATTAAAGAGATTGCACATCTTTGTGCGACCAATGAGTCCAAACTTAAAAAAGTATTTAAAAAAGTGTATCAGATTACGCTTTATGGTTATGTACAAAAACTTCGTTTAGAAGAAGCAAACCTTCTTCTGAAGGAAAAACATTTAACCATAGGAGAAATAGCAATAAAAGTTGGGTATAAACATCAAGGACATTTTTCCAAACTCTTTTTCTCTACCTATGGGGTTTATCCTAAAGCCTTATTGAAGAGTTAACTTTTTTTCTTTATCATCCATTTTTTAAAGGGTTGTAGTGAACTTATGTACTCTGCAACATTTTTAAATTCTTCATCTTCTAATGGTAGTGTAGGCATAGCGTTGGCACTGTACCCAAACTTTTCATAGAGTGAGTAAGGATCTTTGGCATAAGCGGCTATTGACTCTTTGGTTTTTGTATAAGAGACGAGATTAAAGTCTGGTCCCATGGCTCTTCCCCCATTGACAGTATGACAAATAGCGCAGTTTGCAGCATAGACTGCTTTTCCTTTTTCTACATCTGCAAATAGCTGAGTAGAGACTAAAAATGTAAGTAATAGAGTTATTTGTTTCAAGACAAATCCCTTATGTTAAATTTAATTAGGATATAAATAGTCCTAATTAGTTATGAACGAAATATAACGGAATAATCTTAGGGTTTTCTTGATGTAAATCAATAATAAGACAAATTTACTCTTATTTAAAATTCTTTAGATAAAAATCCTTATTGTGCTAAAAGAAAAACCCTTTTGTGCTAAAAAGCTATTGATTCTCTTTTTTTATTCAACTATACTGAAGTTATAAAAAATATAAGAAGGAGTACAAATGTCAAAAGTTGTTTTAATTACAGGAACAGGTTCAGGTATGGGTAAACTCACATCAGAGTTTTTAGCAGAGAATGGTTATATTGTTTATGCAGGGAGTCGTGATATTGAAGGTAAGGTATCATCTGAACATTTAAAACCAATCTATTTAGATGTGACTGAAACAGAAAGTATAAAAAGTGCAGTTAATACTATTATTGATAAGGAAGGTAAGATAGATGTATTGGTCAATAATGCTGGATATGGACTACTCTCCACAGTTGAAGATGGGACAGATGAAGAGATGTTTGACCAGTTCAATGTCAATGTATTTGGATTGTTAAAAACAACAAGAGAAGTACTCTCTCATATGCGAGAGGCACGTAGTGGGGTTATTATTAATATCTCTTCATTTTTAGGTAAGATGGGATTACCACTTTTAGCACATTATAATGCCAGTAAATATGCTGTAGAAGGGATTGTAGACTCTTTACGTTTTGAGACATTACCTTATAATGTGAGGGTACACTCTATCCAGTCAGGATTATTTGGTACGAATTTTGTAAAAGAGGGATTGGTTGCTAATGTAAAAACAACTAGTGAAGATTCACCATATAGTGCATTGGTATCTCACTTTGTACCTATCGTAGCAAAAGCGATTAATGAAGGTCCAAATCCTCAACCTATTGCAGATGCAGTTAAAGAGATCATTGAAAATGATGATGCAGATATTTTTCTAGCTGTGGGTGGAGAGGCTGAAACTTTTGTACCACTTAGAAAAGAGATGAGTGATAAAGCATTTGAACAAAAAGTAAAAGAGATATTTGCTATTTAATAAAGGATAACCAATGAAAAAACTATTTCATCCTCTAACCATAACATTTTTAGTAGTAACACTGATTATATCATTGCCATTTATATTACCTCAAAGAGCTATGCCAACATTCAGTGATGTGGAGTTGAGAAAAGCAGCACTCTCTCGAGACATGTCTGCTGTCCCCGATAACTATAATGATTTACTTAAAGTGATTGATAATCCTCAAAATCCAATGAGTAGAGAGAAGATTGCTTTGGGAAAAGAGCTTTTTTTTGATACGCGGCTCTCTCGTGATAAAACACTCTCTTGTGCTTCTTGTCACAAACTTAAAGAGGGAGGAGATGATAATTTACCTACTGCTATTGGTTTTCATGGTAGAGCCAATCCTTTTCATCTAAACTCTCCAACAGTACTCAATGCTGCATTGGCACAAGCACAGTTCTGGAATGGACGGGCTAAAGATGTAGAAGAGCAAGCAGGTGGTCCTGTACAAGCACCTTTTGAGATGAATATGACACCTAAAGAGGTAGAACAGAGGCTAAATGGTGATAGTAAACTTGTGAGTGTGTTTAAAAAGATTTTTCCTGAAAATAATATTACGTTTGAGAATGTACGTAAAGCCATAGGAGCTTATGAGCGGACACTTTTAACAAGAGGGGCCTACGATAGATTTTTAGAAGGAGATAACTCTGCTATTTCTGCCTCTGCAAAACGGGGTATGACACTTTTTATTGTAAAAGGGTGTAAAGGGTGTCATACGGGTATGAGTGTCGGTGGACAGAGCATACAAAAGTTTCCTCTGCGTAATTATCTTGCAGATTTTGTTGGGATGATATTTGAACCAGATTTACGTATTAAAGAGAGTCCATTTCCTTTCATAAATAAGGGTGGTTTCTTGGGTCAATATGATAAACTTAAGTTTAGAGTACCTATCTTACGTAATGTGACTAAAACTGCCCCTTACTTTCACAATGGTGCAGTAGATAAGCTTGAAGAGGCAGTACGTATTATGAGTAAGTATCAGATAGGGCAAGAGTTTAATAAAGAGCAGATAGATGATGTCGTAGCATTTTTGAAGACGTTAGAGGGGGAGTTGGTAGAGTATTGACTTCGACAGGCTCAGTCACCGAACTTTGACAAGCTCAGCTACTGTTCCCTGAGCTTGTCGAAGGGAAATTAAATCTTTATTCTTTTTTTTGTCAATATAATAAACTTAGTTACACTTTTATCTGTAATTTCAAGTTTCTTGGCAGCTTTTGGATTGACTAGATAATATCCAAATTCTAAGATAACTATATCTCCTTTTTGAAGTACTGTATCATAGATTACTTTACGTGTTTCAAGTGCTTTAATAAGTGTGTCCTTTAGTACTTCAGTTGCTAACCATGGCATAGCAGGTTTACCATCTTTTCCTATGACTTTAACAAAAGATTGGGTAGCTAAGGATAGGAGTTTTCCTTCTCTCTCTATGCTCACTTTAAGTTGATTAAGACGTAAAGGTTGAGGGAAAAGAGTATGTATTGCTTCATTCTTAATGTTAACGGTAAATCCATTCTTATTTTGATCTAAAGAAATTTTAATGTATTTGGATAGTGTAACGGGTGTATTTCCGTGAATACTGTGTCCATGAAAAGCATGTGTGGCACTTTGCTTTTGATTGGCAAGTGATCCTTTTACTTTAGGCATATGGCAAGAGATACAAGTTTCTTTAGATTTTCCTTGTTTGATTTCCATATCACATACAGAAAAACCTTTACCGTTCTGTTTGTGCGAGTGACATCCCATACACATATCACCATTATAGTAGTTCTCATTACCGTAGTCTATATCATGATAAGGGGATCCAACTTTTGTTTTGAACATACCTAAAAAATGACTCTCTTCTTTAAAGACTACTTTTGTACCTTTTTTAGCTTTGTTTGCAGAGAAGAAATATTTTTCCTTATCTATAAATTTATTTTTATTGGTTTTGGTGTGTTTTTCTATATTCTCTATAGTATGACAAGCCTGACATGATATAGGTTCAGTTTGTTGAATCTCATTGTCTACTAGTTTACTTTTACCAGAGATGAGGTCATGATCTGATGGTGTATGACACTTGGCACATTTGTAGTTGTTTTTAGGTTTTGCTGGGTGTTTATCCCATACAGCTTTATGTACAGCATCTTTAAAAATAGATGATTTACTGTGTATAGAGCCCTGATACTCAGCAAAGATAGTTGGATGACATTTTTTACAAGTAGTGTTTTCTAATGTCGCATAAGATTGGATGGTTGCGGTAAGCATAAGCAAGAGAGCAAAGTATAATTTCATAATATAAGTCCTTATTTTAATTATTATAAGTTGAAATTGTAGTTAAATGGGACTAAATTACTCTTGATTTAAATCAACAGAAAGATAGAGTAAATAGTACTAATGGTTATTTATTAATCATTAAGCAATAAAAGGAACTATTATATACAACATATTGATTAGTTTTTAATCAACATACTGTATAAATAATTGATTTAAATCAAGTTATTTATATAAGCCATGACTATAATTAGTATAAATTTTAAAAAGGGAGAAAAATATGACATTTTCAAATTCAGCTGAATTGTTATCGTTTCACTGGTTTGCTTATTCTATTTATTCTGCATTGATTATTTCAGTCATTGCATGGTTTGGGTATAACCTAACAAAAAAAGAAAAAGCAAAATCTATGGTGCGTATACCATTTTATACCTATATTGGGTTTTTAGTAGCTATGGGGGTAGGTCACCATATCTTCACCTATAACACTATTCCATGGGTATCACAAGATATTACACGTCATGATATTACACCAGATGCAATCTATACATTTGAGATAGAGAACCATAAATGGGTTAATATGCCTGAAAAAGTAACGGTACAGTGTGAACAAACTATTGAGTTTAATGTACGAAGTCGTGACTTGGTTTATGGTTTTGGTCTCTTTAGACAAGATGGATCTATGGTCATGCAGATGCAAGTAAACCCTGGTACAGATGTTAATGGTATTTTAGATCCTAACGATATTTTATGGACATTTAACCATAACGGTATTTTTGATGTTATCTCAACAGAGTACTCTGGGCCAGATGCCTATGATGCACATACAGGAAAAGATTTGATGTTTGTCAAGAACTTCGTTGAAGTTGTTGGATGTAAAGAAGAGGGAGGTAAAAAATAATGAGTTTAAAAAAACATTTAATTGAAGGTACAAACTTTGATCATACAAGTTTAAATGCTCTACAAAAAGTAACACTTAGAGCAGTGATTGTAAGTTTTCTTTTCTATGGTTTAGTCGCACTTGAGGGGATGATTATGCGTATGGTTCAAGTAGGACCTTCTGCTCCTATTCCTGAGATGTTCTTTCACCCAGACCACTACTTTTCTATTATGACTGTTCATCCAATTGTGGGTATTTTTGGTTCAACTTATCAACTTGTCTTTGCGGCCTTTACTTTTTTGGTGCCATTTTTAACTAAAAAACCACTCTATAGTGTGAAATTAGGTAACTGGACATGGGGTCTTATCACTGGGGGTACAGCATTAGCATGGATTGCTGCATTTGTATGGCAGTATGCTCCACTCTATACACTCTATTGGCCATTACCTGCGGATACACAACAGTTTTCAGCATGGGGTGGGATTGTATTTATTATTGGTGTAGCTCTTATTATGTTAGGAACATTTGGTTTTATTTACAACATCTATGCAACTATTTTCCAAAAAGTAGGTGTGCATGCTAATAAAACAACCAAAGAGCTTCTCATCTCTGGATTTGGTATTGATGGTATGTTGAACCTTTGGCATAAACTTACAGGTAAGCCACCATACTCTAAAGAGCCTGCACTTGCACTTCCTGTAGTTGCAATTTTTCGTGGTACAGTCGATACCTTTCTTGATGCGATTGTTATCTTGACAGCAGGTCTTTTAGTACTTGTTTATCTTATCTTTGATGCAAGTGGAAGCCCTCTTAATGTAGGAGCTATTGATGCACTGCTTTACAAAAACTACTTTTGGTGGGGTCTTGATCTTGTTGCAGATGGTCTAGTACTTATCTATGTTGCTGGTTCTTGGTATCTTTTAGCAACACTAATTACAGGGCAAAAACTATTTATGGAAAATGTAGCAAGAGCGGCACTTATGCTTGAGCTTTTAGTTTCGTGGATGGTATGGTCTCACCACCTTCTAGCTGACCAAGGACAACCAGAGATGATGAAACTTATTTCAGGTGAGATGGTAACAGCATTTGAGTTGTTAACTCAAGGTCTTGCACTTTTCATTACTCTTGTTACACTGTGGAAAGCACGACCACTTAAAATGACTATGGAGCTTAAGTATCTTCTTGGTGGTTTAGTTGGGTTTGGTCTTGCCGTTCCTGCAGCAATCATTCAAGCCGATATGGGTATGAATAGAGTATTACACAATACACAATGGATTATTGGTGCACATGTACATATAGCTCTTATTGTAGGTCTCTATATGACACTTTACTCAGCAGTTTATGTACTCTGGCCAATCGTAACAAATAATACTAAATTATTTTCTAGTAAACTCTCAAATGCTCACTTCTGGTTACACCTTTTAGGTGGTATCGGTATGGGTGCGTTTATGGGTATGGCAGGACTTGATGGTATGTTACGTCGTCACCTCTATGTCAATGGTGAGTTTAATACATGGATGATACTTGCAGCGATTTGTGGAACCATGTTGCTTGTAGCATGGCTTCTATTTTTAATTAATGTGATTATGTCTGTGGGACTTAAAGGGCTTATTGGTATTTTCATGCCAGCGCATGATAAAACAGCATCTTATGGTATAGAACCTGAAACAGTAGCTGAGAACCATAAAGTTTAAATAGTTTTCAGTTTGTTCCCACCTTGATGGTGGGAATGAGATAAGTTGATTTTATTATAAAGGAAACATTTGATACATTTAGCCAGAGTAGCCAGTGAGATAAAAAATATCGGTTTATATGATTTAGTGCTACAAGATGTTCAGAAAATAGCAGGTAAAAATAGAGTAGAAGAGAAAGAAATCTTAAAAATTATGGCAAATGAGCCTCAAATTTTAGAAGATTATGAACAGATAAATATTGAATATAATTTAAGTAATATCCATATAAGAGATATCGATACTTCAAAAGTTGATGGGTCTTGTAAAAAAGAGGCAGAGAATATTAACAATAATTTAGCACATATAAGAGAAATAGAGAAATATACTTTAGACTTTGAACAAAGTTCCACTCTTGTTATCATCTTTTCTATTGAGTTTTTTGTCCTTTTTTCTGTGCAATATTTTATTGTTTTACTTGACCTCAAAGAGTGGCAAATTCTTATTTACTCAATCTTTGCCAGTTCTATTGCTGTAGCATGGTGGTATGCTAAGAAAGAGCAGAAAAAATATGCACTCAATAGTGAAATATTTGAAGAAAAATATACTCAAACATTGATAATGATAGATAAACTAGAAGAGCAAGGGTGCATTAAAAAGTCTGATTTGATTATTGCAACGTGTGAAGAACATGTCTAAGCCTATAAAGATTAAATATAGATGGAATAAACAAAATGTTGAAAAACTTTTTGAATCTTCTTATAAATATCAGTTTAATCATTCTTCAAAACGTTATATTGGATGGCTTTTTGTAGCTATTTTACAGTTTGGTGTTGTTGCAGCACTGAAAAAAGGATCAATTGCTATTTTGATTTTTGCATCTATAGTTCTATTGTATTGGTATTATGGTAAAAAATTTATAGCTAAAAAGCGTGCTGACAAATCATTTACACAATCCTCTTTTAAAGATAAAACTATTCATATAGAGGTGAGTGATGAAGGTTTTGAGATAAATAGTAATCAAGGTAAAATTCATTGGAGTTGGAATGAGGTAGATGAGGTTATTACTTTAGAGGATGATATTATGCTTTATAAGTATCCATATTTTCACTATATTCCTGCTACAGCCTTTACTTCTTTAGAAGAAAAGAGTCAATTTAAAAAGATGGCAAGAGAGCATCAAAAATTTTTAGGATAATAATTATGGAATATCTTTATATAGGTCTTATAATTGTTTTTGTTGTGGGGCTTCTTGTTGTAGGTTTCATTATGGATGAAGAGAACAATAAATAAGAGTAACTTGAGCTAAATCAACTTCTCAAAAACAAAATATTGTTATTATCCTTATACTCAAATAAGGATGAAGCATTATGCAAAAAACAATAATCACTTTTTTTATCATCTTAACATGTACATCTACTATATATGCCCAGAATGGTAAAAAGGTTTTTGAAACATACTGTTGGGGATGCCACCATCAAACAGCAGTAGCTTTTGGACCTCCATTTTCTGATATTGCATCTAAAAGAACAGCTGAAGAGATACAAGGTATGATTACAGATCCTGCTGCTGTCTCTAAACTTTTTGGTTATAAACGTAATGCAATGCCTGCATTTCAACTCACACCTGAAGAACTTAAAGCAATAACCACTTATATTTTATCATTTAAGGAAAGTAAATAATGTTTAGACTCTCTAATTTATTAAAATCTGTTACCGAAGGGAAACCGGCAAGGGTACTAGATGGAAGTATAGCCATTTGGAATTTTACCAATCGTTGTAATTTGAGTTGTCTTCATTGTTACTCTAAAGCAGATTTAGATGCTGTAGATACACTTACAACAGAAAATATTATGGATACGCTACCTAAGCTAAAAGCAAATGGTGTAAAATTTCTTATTTTTTCTGGTGGAGAACCTCTTACTAGAAAAGATATTTATGATATAGCTGCACGTTGTAAGGCTTTGGGTATTGTAACTTATCTCTCTACTAATGGTTTGTATGTTAAAAAGTCAAATGCTGAACAAATTTTAGATACTTTTGACTATATTGGTATTAGTATTGATGGTAGTCCTGATGTGCATGATGCATTTAGGGGACTTAAAGGTTCATTTGTAGAGTCTATGAAGGCAGTTGATCTACTCAATAGTTATGGTAAGACTAAAGTTGGTATAAGGTTTACCATTACCAAAGATACATATGATGATTTAGCATTTATATTTGATTTGGCAGAGAAACATAATATTCCGAAAGTTTATATCTCTCATCTTGTTTATAGTGGTAGAGGATTAGAAAATTTAGAGATGGATTTAACGAAAGAACAGCGTATTACAGCAGTAAATTATATTTTAGATAAAGCATTTGAGTATCATGAAAGTAACAGAGATATAGAGATTGTTACAGGTAATATGGAGATGGATGCTATTTTATTTTATGATAGATTTGTAAAAAAATATCCAGAACATGCAAATGAGATGAAAAAACGTCTTATAGATTGGGGTGGAAATTCAGCAGGTAGAAAACTGCTTAATATTGATTCTGAAGGGTTTGTAAAGCCTGATCCTTTTTTCCCAAAAAAGATAGGAAATATTTTAAGACAAGATTTTTCAGATATATGGACAAAAGAACCTACAACTCTTCTAGAACAACTAAGAGTATATCCTAGAGTCTTAGGTGGTAAATGTGCAGAGTGTCAATACATTAATATTTGTAATGGAGGCTCTAGAAGTAGGGCATATGCTATACATGGAGATATGTGGGCAGAAGACCCATCATGTTATTTAACTGAAGAACAAACTAAAGGAAAAAACTAAATGAGTACAGTATATTTAACAGGTGCAGGTCCAGGAGATATAGAACTTCTCACAGTAAAAGCACTACGTGTAGTAAGAGAAGCAGATGTAATCATTTATGATAGACTTGCCAATCCTGATATTTTACAAGAAGCAAAAGATGGGTGTGAATTTATCTATGTAGGTAAAGAAGATTCTCACCATACACTTCCTCAAGAAGAGATTAATGAAGCTATCTATCAAGCAGCACTCAAATATGAAAGTGTTGTAAGGCTCAAAGGTGGGGATCCTTTAGTTTTTGGTCGTGGTGGAGAAGAGGGTATCTATTTACGTGAACGTAATATTAAATTTGAATTTATCCCAGGGATTACTTCTGCTATAGCTGTACCAGAATATGCTGGTATACCTGTAACACATCGTGGTATTACAGTCTCTTTTAGAGTAGTGACAGGACATGAGTCAAGTGGTAAAGATCACTCTCAGATTCCTTGGGAAAATTATAAAACAGATGATACGATTGTTTTCTTAATGGGATTACATAGACTTAAAAAAATTACTAAAAAACTTATGGAGATAGGAAAACCTAAAGATCACCCAGTTGCTGTCATTAGTAGAGGAACTAGACCGGATGAAAAAACAGTCATAGGTACATTAGAAGATATTTATGAAAAAGCAAAAGATTTGCCTACACCCGCCCTTATTGTAGTAGGTGAAGTTGTAAAGTTACATCATCAGCTCTCTTGGTTTGAGAAATAATATCATTATATAAGAATAAATTATTTTTAAGTCATCTTTATATCATTTGTAGCTATTATGGATAATAAATAGGAGAGTTTTTATCTATACTACTGTATAGTGTGGCTCTTATTTACGAAGGCTAAAGGGAATATAAATGATCAGACTTGAAGACGTACCTATGTTCTCAGCATTGGGTAAGAATTATCTTAAAGAGATTCAAAATGCCATTCATGTGAAACAATATACGAAAGACAGTGTAGTGTTTTATGAGGGAGATCATAGTAACTATTTACATATTTTAATGGAGGGGGATGTTAAGCTTTATAAAACATCTCCTAAAGGTTCACAGATTCAAATAAACCGTTTTTCGGCACCTTGTCTTATTGCAGAATTTGCTTGTTTTGAACGTGAAGTTTTTCCTGCAACCTGTGAATTTGTAACAGATGGTGCTATAGGACTACTTCACTTTGATAAACTTTATAAGTATCTGAATCAACCAGACTTTTCATTGGAGCTTATTAAATCTTTAACGGCTAAAGTAATGACACTTTCTGCTTTGGTACATAAAGAGACAATACTCTCCTCAGAAGCTAAAGTAGCAGACTTAATGATAAAAAAAATAGCCATCTTTAACCGACTTAAAAACAATGAAATTGCTTCTATTTTAAATTTAACACCAGAGACATTTTCTCGTATACTTACAAAGTTTAAAAAAGAGGGAATTATTTCTGTAGACAATCATCAACTTAAAATTTTAAATGCTGATGCACTCTATATTATTGTGGATACCAATACAATGAAAGAGTGTACAGATTGTATTGCACATTTTAAAGCAGAAATAGGATTTAAAGATTAATGGATAAGTGAAGGGTTATTCCCTTTCACTCTTAGCTAAGAAACTTGAGCTTCCCACGCCTTAAACGCATCATCAAAATAGACTAAACGTTGTTTTTTAAATTCTACAGTAGAGTAGAGTTTTCCATATTCTGTTAGTCCACTCTCTTTAGCCATCTCTTCTATGAGACTATCACACTCTTCTTGACTTTTTCCATGAACCATTGCAAAAAGATTGTAGGGCCAATTTGGGTAACTTGGTCTAAGGTAACAGTGGCTGACGGCT
>Ga0256827_10002055_pt1 | contig 12986 bp, 13 predicted proteins | sample CV84metaG_FD_185977 | JGI IMG/M metagenome (GOLD analysis project Ga0256827, IMG submission 185977) | Hydrothermal vent microbial communities from East Pacific Rise, Pacific Ocean - CV84 | ecosystem: Environmental > Aquatic > Marine > Hydrothermal vents | place: Pacific Ocean: East Pacific Rise... | reverse complement strand
TTACAAAGCGGTACTTTACATAAGGAAATATCATGTCAAGAAAATGTGCAATCACTGGCAAAGGGCCATTAACAGGAAACAACGTTTCTCACGCAAATAACAAAACAAAAAGAAGACAACTTCCAAACTTAAGATCTGTGAAAATCACACTTGAAGATGGAACAACTAAAAGAGTTAAAGTAGCAGCGTCTACACTAAGAACTATGAAGAAAAAAGCAGCACTTGCTGCTTCAGCTGAGTAATTTTTTAAGATAAGAGAGGATATACTCTCTTATCATGATGTTTATCCAAAAAATAAAACGCTTTCTCGGTTGGAGATCAGCGCCAAAACCTCATATCAATCTAAATGACGAGTACTACGGACATTTAGCACCTTTTAGACTTCCACTTATACTTACTGTACTTATTATGCTTATCGGCACAATGGGCTATATGATTATTGATGACTTTACATTGATGAATGCTATCTACCAAACGGGTATTACATTTACCACTGTAGGATATGGAGAGATACAACCTATCTCTGATATGGGTCGTATCTTTACGATTACGCTCATTATCTTTGGATTTGTTGTTTTTTCTATCGCTGTAGGTATTATCGCCGAAGTGGTTAAAAAAGGTGAGTTCCAAAAAACTGCTAAGGAGCGTAAAATGCTTTATGAAATTGCAAGACTAAAACACCATTTTGTGGTTTGTTACCATAATGAATTTACTATTCAGGTCACTAAACAATTACGAGAAAACCATATCCCTTTTGTGGTAGTTGACCCACGAGAGGACATGGAAGAGATAGCAAAAAAGCATCACTACCCCTACTTTGTAACTGCAGAACCACACACAGAAGAGGGGATTTTAAAGTCACACCTCTCATCCGCTAAAGGAGTAATAACTCTAGCAGATAATGTCGCAGATAATATTGCTACTATCGCCTCTGCACGTCTATACCAAGAAGAAATCGGACGTAGCCGTAAATATCTCATCATTGCCAATGCAAAGAGTAATGAAGATGATCAAAAGCTACTAAAACTAGGGGCAGACAAAGTAGTCACTGCTACAAAACTGATGGCACAACGTATCAACGCTATGGCAGCACGTCCAGATATGGAGAACCTACTTCAAGAGTTTATGTATAAAAAAGATACTCCGTTAGATATGGAAGAAGCAAAAGTTTCTAAAACATCATGGCTTGTACTCAAAAAGATAAAAGAGGCCCGTTTTAGAGATGTTTCTAATGTAACGATTATTGGTATTCGACTAAAAGATGATAAGTTTATTCCAATGCCAAAAGGTGATACCATCATTATGCCCGAGTCAAAACTACTCCTCATTGGTACAGGTGAAGGTATAAGAAAAGCCAAAAAGATTATACGTAAAAAAGAAAAACCTGAAGAGCTGAAATTTATTTAAGGAATAACAATTTGTTTAAAATAATTAAATTAGAAAATGGTCTAGAGAATGTACAAGGCTTTTACTGTGGTGCTACTAATGTGGGAATGCGTCCTGATAAAAATCAAGGTGATGTAGCATTTATATCATCTACTGAGCTTTGTGATATATCTGCTGTATTTACATCAAATACTTTTCAAGCTGCACCTATTAAACATTATCAAAAATACCCTAAAGACTTTCAAACCAATTTTGTACTCATCAATGCTAAAAATGCTAATGCAATGACTGGACAAAGAGGGATAGAAGATATTGATGAGATAATGCGTGCATCAAAAGATAAATATCCCCAAATAGTTAATCCTGTAATGAGTTCCACTGGTGTTATAGGCTATCGTCTACCCGTGAGTAAAATCATATCTGCTTTTGATAATCTTTATTTTAATAATACTAAAAACTCTGATGATGTAGCACGTGCTATCATGACCACAGATAGTTTTAAAAAAGAATTGGCTTATAAAGTAGAACTTGATAATGGTACATCATTTAATATAGCAGCAGTATGTAAAGGTGCGGGAATGATAAATCCTGCTATGGCTACCATGCTTTGCTTTGTCATCACAGATGCAGATATACCCAAATATGATATGGATACTTTGCTCAGAAATTCATCTGAACAGTCATTTAACCGTATCTCAGTAGATGGTGACACCTCTACCAATGATACAGTAATGCTCTTATCCAATAAACAAAGTGGTGTGTATGATAAAGAAGCTTTTTCTAAGGTACTCAATAAAATTATGTTTGAACTTGCCATGATGATATTACGTGATGGAGAAGGTGCAAACAAACTTGTAACCTTTGAAGTCAATGGAGCTAAAAGTATAGAAGATGCTAAGACTGCTTCAATGGCTCTTAGTAATTCACTTTTAGTAAAAACCGCTCTCTTTGGTGAAGATCCTAACTGGGGACGTATAGCTTCTACCATAGGTGCCTCAGGTATAGCTTGTAATGATAAGACACTTACCATTTACTACGATGATTTACTCATCTACTCTAGTACATTTAGAGAACTAGACAAAGTACGTGAGGACAAAGCATACATTATTATGAAACAAGATGCGTTTAAAGTCACCTGTGACCTTGGCTTAGGCGATGCTTCTTACACATCCTATGGTTGTGATCTTTCTTATGAATATGTCAAAATAAATGCAGAATATAGAACATAATTAACCTATGTCAATTCTCTTTAATTTTCAAAGCGTTATACTATAAGTATCTACATATTAAAGGATACAAATGTTACATGAATACAGAGATGAAATACATGATCTTAAAGCCAAAGATGCGCACTTTGCTAATATCTTTGAAAAACACAATAAACTTGATGAGAAAATAGAACATGCTGAGAATGGGGATACACCTATGACAGATATAGAGATGGAAAACCTCAAAAAGCAAAAGCTACTTTTAAAAGATGAAGCTTATAAAATGATTATGGATTATAGAAAATCTAAAGCATAAGCAACCTCGTGAGCCGAAGGCTCACAATCAACACTCCCTCTTAACCCAAATTACCCTATACTTACTTAAAAAGAATTATACAATGACATCATTTCATACTATAGATACTATCCCTGAATTACTTTTACAAACACTGGGTACTTTAGGGTTTTCTCATATGACTGAGATACAAGAAAAAGCTATCAATCCTATATTAGAGGGGAAAGATATTCTTGCACAGTCTAAAACTGGTTCGGGTAAGACACTAGCCTTTGGGCTACCCTGTGTCATGCAAACCAATACTAGCAACTACAAACCCCAAATCATTATCATCACCCCCACACGTGAGCTCGCAGATCAAATAGCTGTAGAATTACGTCGTGTGGCAGCCTATAAAGCAAATTTAAAAATACTTACCCTTTATGGAGGCGTACCCCTACGTGCCCAAGCAGAGTCACTCGCTAAAGGGGCACATATACTCATAGGTACACCTGGGCGGATACAAGATCATCTAGCCAAAGAGACATTGGTTCTTGACACTATTAAAACACTAGTACTGGATGAAGCAGACCGTATGTTAGATATGGGGTTTTATGATGAGATAGTCAAAATAGGCTCAAACATGCCTAGAAACAAGCAGACACTACTCTTTTCAGCTACCTTCCCAGAGAAGATAGAAAAACTTGCCAAAGCCCTACTCAAGCAACCTTTGACCATCAAGGTAGATACCGTCCAAGAAGAGACCAAGATAGAAGAGCTTGTCTATGAGATAGAACACAAAGAAAAGGCACTCAATACTATCATACAGTCCTACAAGCCAGATTCACTGCTTGTCTTTTGTAATACGAAAGTAGAAGTGATATCACTGACAGACAAACTCTATAAGCAAGGTCATTCGGTGATAGATATCCATGGTGACCTAGACCAACGTGAACGCAATGAATCAGTTATCGCTTTTTCAAATGGCTCTAAACGTATCATGGTAGCCACAGATGTGGCCTCTCGTGGGCTGGACATCAAAGATATTGGGCTTGTTGTCAATTATGATATCCCTTTTGATCAAGAAGTTTATACCCACCGTATCGGACGTACAGGACGTGCAAATGCTACAGGTAGGGCAATTACCCTCTTTACCCCCAAAGATGCCCAAAAGTGTGCTTACGTACTCCAAAAGGCTAAAAAATCAGAACTCAAAGCACTACGTGTAGATCCAAAGTTTAAAATGCAAAACCAATACGATACCCTCTGCCTTAATGGTGGCAAAAAAACCAAACTTCGTGCAGGAGACATCATAGGAACTTTTTGTAAAGAGATAGGCATAGAAAACAATCTTATAGGCAAGATAAATATCACTGATACCAAATCCTATGTAGCACTACATCATACAGCAATAGATAAAGTTTTTAAAGCTTTGAAAAAAGTAAAGATTAAAAAAAAGAAATATATAGCTTGGATACTATGAAAAAAAAATATCTACTATATAAATTAATACTTTTTATTTTTACCACACTTTTATTATCAACTTCATGTGCTATATACCATAATCCCTCTCAAAAATTTGATACATTAATGGGTATCATAGATAGTGAATATATTAAAGAATTAAATAATTCTAAAATAACAAATGAAGCTATACAAAAAGTATTAACTAAACTAGATTCTCATTCACGATATCTAAACTCTAATGATTTAAAAAATTATTTAATTACTACCAGTGGTGAATATGGTGGAATTGGTATTTCAATGTATATGCACAAATCTATTTTAACAATCTCATATACCTATCCTGATTCTCCTGCTAAAAAGTATGGCATTCTCCCTGGAGATATTATATTAAAAATAAATGGTCATTCTACACTTGGGCTTAGTCTTGATACATGTTCTAATCTAGCCAATGGAAGGATTGGTGAAGTATTACAGTTAACTATTATACGTAAATCTGAGAAAAGACCATTTCTCTTCAAGATTAAAAGAGAAAAGATAAAAACAGACCCAATAAAATCAAAAGTATTTGATAATCATATACTTTATGTGAAGATACCTATTTTCAATAATAATACATCCCATGCACTTAAAAAAATACTTAAAAAAAATATCCCCTTGCAAGGTATCATTTTAGATTTACGATCTAACCCTGGAGGTATACTTAATGAGGCTGTATCTATTGTAGATATGTTTATAGATAAAGGACTCATTGTTAGCCAAAAAGGACGTAATAAAGACCATACTAAAAAGTTTATGGCACATAAGACTATTAGCGATACACAAACCAGTATAGCTATACTCATTAATGCCTCTTCTGCTTCTGCTTCTGAAATTGTTGCAGGCGCATTAAAAGTATACAAACGTGCTACCATTATAGGTGAAAAAAGTTATGGAAAAGGAACCGTACAATCACTCTTTTCTCTCAGTGATAACACTGCCATCAAACTTACCACTGCAAAATACTATCTACCAAATGGAAAATGCATAGACAAAATAGGTATTACCCCAAATATAGCTATAAAAGCTAAATACAGTACAGAAAAAGGTAGATACACTCTCTCTGAAAAAAAATTAAAACAAATACTCAGAAAAATAGATAAGGGTACACTCAAAACAAAATTACAAAAACAAAAACTACAGAAAGAAAAACTACAGAAAAAAATAAAAATAGATAAAACGATAAAAAAAGCAATACAAGTACTCGAAAAAAAGTACTCGAAAAATTAATCTTTCAATATCTCTTTACGTTTTTTATGTCTTATTACATAAAAAACTGTAATCAATCCTACACATACAAGAGCAATAAGTGTAGCAGACTTTAGATACTGTGATATGAGTGCTTCATTAGATCCTACTAAATAGCCTAATGCCACTAACACCACTACCCATATACCTGCACCAAGGGCAGTAAAAAATGAGAATTTAGCGATATGCATACGTGCTAGTCCAGCTGGTAGAGAGATGAGCTGACGGATCCCAGGGATGAGTCTACCTGTGAAGGTAGATATCTCTCCATGTTTGGTAAAAAATAATTCTAACTTATCAAGTGTCTCTTCTTTGATAAAGGCATATTTACCATATTGCAGGATGAGCTTTCTACCTAGAGATTGTGCTAGGTAGTAATTGAGTAATGCACCTGTTACTGAACCCAATATTCCTACAAAGATGATCATAATAAAACTCATCTCACCTTTATAGGCTAAGTACCCTGCAGGTATCATAACAATTTCGCTAGGAAAGGGGAAGAAGGTACTTTCTAGGAACATCAAAAGAAAAATGCCTATATAACCCATGTCTCCAATATAAGAGACAATGGTATTTGCTACTTCATGTATCATCTACGTATTATTTTTCGCTATACGCACCCACTGCTGTGAGTCTAGCGTAACGTTGATCTAACATCTCATCTACAGAGAGTTCTCTTAGTACTTTAACATTCTCTAAAAAATATGTTTTTAATACAGCTGCTGCTGTTTGTTTGTCACGATGTGCTCCAATAAGTGGTTCATCCAGTACATCATCAATCAGCTTATGCTCTAATAGATCAGATGGTGTGATTTTCAATGCTTTTGTTGCTGTCTCTACTTTTTCAGGATCATTCCATAAAATAGCAGAACAGCCTTCAGGAGAAATAACTGCAAATACAGAGTAACGCATCATTGCAAGCTTATCAGCTACACCAATAGCAAGTGCTCCACCAGAACCACCCTCTCCAATAACTACAGATACCATAGGTACTTTCACGGCTGCAAACTCAAATAAGTTTTTAGCAATAGCTTCACTCTGTCCACGTTCTTCTGCTCCAAGCCCTGGGTATGCACCTGGAGTGTCTATGAGCATCAAAACAGGGATATCAAACTTTTCTGCCATACGTACTGCACGGAGTGCTTTTCTGTATCCTTCAGGATTTGGCATACCAAAGTTACGTTTAATTTTATTTTTAACTCCACGTCCTTTTTGTTCACCAATAACCATAGTCTTTTGTCCATCAATCCAACCAATATAACAAAGTATAGCAGGATCATCACGGAATGCTCTATCTCCGTGAATTTCATATGCATCATCCATAAGAAGTTTGATATAATCTAATGAATAAGGTCTATCCGGATGACGCGCAAGTTGAAGCTTTTGGAAGTCAGAAAGAGACCCAAAAGTCTTATTTACCTCTTTTTCTAACTCTTTTTGAAGCTTCTCTACTGCATCCATATTTGCAATGGCATGTGCAGATACAATCTCTTCTTGTATCTTTTCAATTTTGTTTTCAAAATCTAAATAAGTTGCCATACTTTAAATCCTTATATTTTTTTGAAAATAACTACACCGTTAGTTCCACCAAAACCAAATGAATTAGACATGGTTATGTTAATATCTACTTTTCTTGCACCTTCGGTAATATAGTCAAGATCACAATTTTCATCAGGCGTTACATGGTTGATAGTTGGAGGAAGCACACCATCTCTCATAGCCATCAAACATACAACAGCCTCTATAGCTCCAGCAGCTCCTAGACAATGACCAATTTGACCCTTGATAGAACTTACAGGGGGACAAGCTTCTTTAGAACCAAAGAGCTCTTTAAGTGCTGCTGTTTCGTTTTTGTCATTGACTGGTGTTGATGTACCATGTGCATTAACATAATCAACTTTTGGTGCACCTGCCATTTTGTAAGCACCCTTCATCGCACGTAGTGGACCATCCATTGTAGGCGTAGTGATATGATTTGCATCACCACTTTCACCAAATCCTATAAGCTCACCATAAATAGTCGCTCCACGTGCTATAGCATCATCATAACTCTCTAATACTAACGCTGCTGCACCCTCACCCATGACAAATCCATTACGGTCTGCATCAAAAGGACGTGAAGAGGTTTGTGGGTCATCATTACGTGTAGAGAGCGCTTTCATTGCTGCAAATCCACCAATTCCTACAGGACAGATAGCTGACTCTGCTCCTACTACAAGCATCTTATCTGCTGTACCTACCATGATAGACTTTGCAGCCTCACCAATAGCATGTGTACCTGCAGCACATGCTGTTACCGATGATAGATTAGGGCCCTTCATCCCTTCATAAATAGAGATAAATCCACCTAGCATATTGACAAGTGATGAGGGGATAAAAAATGGTGAAATTCTTCTAGGACCTCTATTGCCACATACCAAAGAGTTTTTCTCAATATTTGGAAGTCCACCAATCCCTGATGCACTTGCAATACCAAATCTCTCCATATCTACATCATCTGGGAGGTTTGCATCAACTACAGCTTCTTTAGCAGCTTTGAGTCCTAGTTGTATAAATCTATCAGCTTTTTTTGCCTCTTTTGCATCAAGTACTTCTGATACATCAAAGTTAGGGATTTCACCTGCAATAGTTACTGACTGACCTTCTGTATCGAAGCTCTCTATAGTTCGGATACCACATTTACCCTCTATAATTCCTGCAAATGCACTCTCTTTGTCTAGCCCTAAAGCATTTATCATTCCTAGACCTGTAACTACTACTCTTTTCACCGATGGCTCCTATGTGCTTTAAAATAAGATATATATTAATACTTTAAAAAATACTAATATATATCTTAACAACCGTACTCCCGAAGGAGTATAGTTATTATACGTTTTCGATAAACTTGATTGCGTCTGCTACAGTAGCGATTGCTTCTGCTTGATCATCAGGAATTTCAATATCGAATTTTTCTTCAAGTGCCATCACTAGCTCAACAACATCAAGACTATCAGCTCCAAGATCCTCTACGAATTTTGATTCTTCTTTTACCTCATCTGGGCTCACATTTAGTTGTTCTACAACTACTTCTTTTACATCGTCAAATAATGCCATTGACTACTCCTTTAGTTTGTTAAAATACGCACAAGTATAACAAAAAAATGATAATAAAGGTCATAATTTTTCTGAAATAGATGTTTGTATGATAATAAATCAGATTTTAGTGTGGAAAATGTGAAGAGTGGTAATACTCTTCACAATAGAGATGACTTAAAAAGAGTATTGTAAATTTGTATAGATATAACGTCCTGGTTCATTTAATAGCATTACTTCACTATTATCTAAAGTTGGAAGCAATATAAGATCTTTATAGGTATTAGATACGGCATAGGTTTCATCGAATACATTATCTACCCCTACAGTAAGTTCAAAATCTTGACCAAAGTTTTTCGTTGCTTTAAGGTTCAGTACAGCAAAAGCATCTAGTCTTTGTTCACCATTCTCTGCGTCAAAATCACTCCACTTATCTGCCCCTATTATCTCTGCTCTAAGTGTGAGACTTTCATCGTAGTCATAGTTGGCGGCTAGGTTATACTTAAATGGTGGTATCTCTGGCATATGAGTATTTTTTTGTCCTCTAAGTGGTATCTCTTTTTCACCTTTTTGGTACGAAGCACCATAATCAAAATAAAGTAACTCAGTAGCTATATAGCTACCACTAAACTCTACGCCATAAATTATTGCATCTACATTTTCATATCTATTCATTTTTTTAGAAGCATTATAGGCAATAAAATTATCTAGTTTAGAGTAAAATGCTTTTACTTTAAAGGTGGCATCTGCAAACTGTTTTTCTAATCCTATATCAAACTCATAGTTAATAGTATTTTCAAGGTTGGGCGTTCCAATGCTCAGGGCTTTCGTACTTCCATCAGGCATTTTCATAGGGCTTCCTATCCAATAAAGCTCTTTACCATCTGGGACTCTATTTGATTTACCAACTCCTACAAAATATTTGTTTTTTTCATCTGCATAGTATGTAGCAAAAATATAGCCATTGATTTCATCATAGTCATTGGCTTGTTGTATAGTATTTTTAGATGTAATCTCTGTATTATCATATCTCAATCCCATCTCTACTACTAATTTATCTATAGTCATTTTGTCTTTGAGGAAAAAGGCATAATTTTCAGTATCTACATCATAAATACTATGGAAAAACTTTGTAGGCAAAGGTTTATCATTTTTATAATATCCCCCATCCCAATTTCTAAGAGAGTAATCTACTCCTACTGTCATAGTTTGATTACCTATATCAAAACTATTTTTCAGCTTAGCTCCTTGCATCTTAGTCGTGAGTGCATGAGTCATATACACCATTTTACCCATTTGTCTATATTTAGTAGACATAGGGTGTTCCACTTTAGATTGATACACTTGAAAGTTTAACTCTTTAGAATATACACCTAAATTTTTAAAACTATATTCTAGATTATAAATATCAGAATCATCATAGAGTGCATCCATTTTTGAGGAAGGATAAAGGATATCATTACTTCTATTGGCTGTATAATTAAGTCTTAACTCTTGGTTATCAGTAATATCCCAAAATAGCTTTGCCATGAGTGTTTTCTTTTTATAAGCATCCCTATTTTTATATCTATCTTCATATTGAGGATTTTTCGTAGTATTAACCTTTCCGGCATCTATCTCTCTTTGTATTTGTCCTACAAAGTCATTTCCATCACCATCTTTATACTGTTTACTTGTCTCTACCGAGCCACTCAACAATACTTTAACCTTATCAGTACCACCATTTATAGAAAAAGCACCTTTTTGATAATTCCAACTTCCATATCCTAGATTAATATCTCCAGACCACTCTTTAGATGGCTTAATAGTATGTACTTTCACATCTGCACTAAGTACCCCAAAGTCTTCCACATTATAAGGACCTTCATTAATCTCTATAAAATCAATATTATTAGTAAGTACATGTGAAACTGGTGGATCCATTCTATTAGGACAAGCACCACATACTTTAGCACCATCAATAGTCACATTAATATTATCTTTTTTCTGTCCTCTAATAATTACATCATTGGCAATACCTGAACGCCTAACCATTGAGATACTCGGGCTTTGTTTAAAAAGTGCTTCAGCCAAATCTGCTGATTTTAACTCTTCACCATGTACATCTTTAATCACTTCTGTATCTGCTTTGGCTTCTACATCAATAGTACCTAATTCTATGGGAACTGCATGTAGAGATAATGTAGCTATAACCGACAGATAAATCCCCTTATTCATAGTTCACTCCTTTAAAATAATATATTTTATTCTAAAAGGTTAGTGTTAATTATCTGTTAAATTTATTTTATCTGATAGCGTAACGTTAAATTTACTGTCGTAGGTAGTGATAATGGAACATTTTTCACAGAGATAGGGAATGCTTTTTTCACTGCTTTTTTTACAGAAGTATGGAATACTTTAGGACCAGATACATATATATTTCCTACCTGTCCATTGGCTAAAATAGTAAATCGTACTTTTACACTCCCTTGCATCCCTCTTCTTTGTGCTATTCTTGGGTAACTTTTTGCTCTACTTATTTTACTTCTAATTTGTGCTAAAAAAGCATTTTTTTTAGCAGGACTTGCTTGTACTTTGGATGCTCTTTTTGCAATTTTTTTAGGTTTATGTTTTGTACGTTTTTTTACGACTCTTTTTTTTGTTTTCTTTTTGACATGCTTCTTTTTCTTAACTATTTTCTTTGTCTCAATTTTCTTCTTAACAATCTTTTTCTTTTTAACCACAGGCAGTGGTTTGGGCACTGCTTTCTCTACAATAGGCTCAGGTTCGGGTATCACCTCTTCCACTACTGGTGGTTCTGGCTCTTTTACTATCTCTTTAGGTTCAGGAATAGGTTCTGGCTCTTCTATAGGCTCAGGTTCTACTAACTCTTCCACCATAGGTTCTGGCTCATACTCTGAGAGAGATATTGAGATGATTTTTTCTTGGGGTTTTTGCTCGGTACCGACATAGGTATGTGGTAGATAAAAAAAGAGTATACCTATCCCTATATATAGTAGTATTGTAGAAAAAAAAGATACAAAATTACGATGTTTTAGCATACTCTATCTCTCAAATTTTTTAGTAGTATATCTTAAAATAATGAGATATTTATGAGATAGACTAGTCTCCTAATAACTGTTTTTTCACAAATGGATCATGAAGATTTTTACCTTGTAACATCAAGGTTTTCATCTCATCATAGCTAATAAGCTTCTCTCTCTTCTTCTCAACTGCACCAAAGCCATATCCCATGGGAGATGGTGAGATACGTGAGTACCATGCCTGTTTTGCCTCTATCCATTTATGGGTATCAAGTGTTTGTGTAAGTATTTTTGAAATATGAGGTTGATGCTTTTCTAACCACAATATAACACACCCTATATCATCAAAAAAGTAGGTATCACCCTCTATCGTTATAAGCTCTGCTAGATATTCCAAGTTTTCTATATCCATCTTACACTCAGAACATTGATATGTTTTTGGTTTAATAGTGATGGGTTTGTGCTGAGTATTACCTTTATAGATATGTTTTACACCCTCCTCTGTACCAAAAACTAATAATAGCACCACAATAATAGCACCAACAGTTAGATAGGTTAAGAAATTTATCAACGCTTTTTTCATAATAAAACTCCATTTTTTATATAAAATATACCTACATATGCTGTACATATAGCTACAAACAGTGTAAGCAACAGTAGTGACAATTTCCCTGATTTTAAAGAAGTTTGTTTAAACCAATAGTGCATCACTGCACTATTGAAAGCAAAAAAAAGCCCAAAGAGTAGTAATCCCCATATGAGATACCCTACATAATAGTAGTGATCTTGAAGCATACAAAAAGGACACTGATGGGTAGGTAACTGATAGATATATGTACCAAAGAAATAGACTACACTATAGTAAGCTATCACAGCAAACCCTACACTCCCAAGTATATTTAAAAATACCTTTTGTGAGAGTATCGTCAATACAATAAGTAGGTAAAAAAGATAAAAAAGAAGTAGAAGTTTAGTGATGTCTAGATGAAAAGGTAAACCATTACTTCCTCCTGTTTGTCCAAATATAACAGAACAACACGTTACAGGATTACTGGTATCTATATGTGTAAAATAGAGTATATCCAAGAGATATTCTGCACTTAAAAAGATAAAAATAGCCATAAAGAACCATGATTTTAATCTAAGATAAGGATAATTCTTTGCTAATAAATCAAGTCTATTAATGCCTAGCCATAAAGCACTCAAAAAGAGAATAATAATTTTAAGCCCTAGCAAAGGATTACCATATTGGTTGGCCTTAATCACTCCTGC
>Ga0256827_10002053_pt1 | contig 12988 bp, 12 predicted proteins | sample CV84metaG_FD_185977 | JGI IMG/M metagenome (GOLD analysis project Ga0256827, IMG submission 185977) | Hydrothermal vent microbial communities from East Pacific Rise, Pacific Ocean - CV84 | ecosystem: Environmental > Aquatic > Marine > Hydrothermal vents | place: Pacific Ocean: East Pacific Rise... | reverse complement strand
ACATTGGAAAAAATAAATATGTACTTTTGCTCTATGGTGGAGACTTTAAAAAATGGGCTATTTTGCACCTTTTCTTAATGATATAAACTAATTCAGAATTAAATTAATAATTCTGAAAATCTGATATTTTTACAATTCTATAATATGACGAACTTTTTTCATTATTTTATAGAAATTACAAATAGCTTTCAGACCTTTTTCGTGCTCGAATTATTTTAGCTGGAATTCCATATGCTATACTATTTTGTTGAATATTATTCAAAACTACGGAAGTTGCTCCAATTACTACATCATCTGAAATCTGAACTCCGTGTTTTAAAGTCGCACCAATTCCAATAGTTGAGAAATCTCCAATCTTGACATTTCCTCCCATCGCTACATTTGGAGAGATTGTCGAAAAATTACCTATTTGAGAGTCGTGTTCAATTATCGATGAGGTATTGATTATCGAATGAAAACCAATTTTTGCATCAGGATTAAGAATTGCTCCCGCCATAATTACTGAACCATATCCGATTTCAACCCCTTTACCTAAAATGGCACTTGGGTGAATTGCTGAAATAAATTGAAATTTTGGCGAAATATTTTTGATTTTCTGAACCATTTTAAATCTTGTCCAATTATCTCCAATTGCAATAACCCCGCCAAAAATATCCAAATCTTTTAGAAGAAATGATAAATCTTTTTCAGTACCTAAAATTGGATAGCCAAAAAAACTTAATTCTTTTTTGAACGAATCAAGGTAGCCGAGAATATTCCAATTTTCAGATTTTTCTAAAATATCGATAATCACTTTTGAATGTCCAGAAGCCCCAATTACAACTATATTTTTTTTCATTTAAAATTTAACTCCTACTTCAAAGTTGATACTTGAACCGCTTAACATATTATCAATATATTTAATATCTAAAGGAAATGAAAGTTTTCGAGCAAATAAAAGGTCAAGTTCCAAACCAAATATTTTTTCATCAATATATTTAAAACCACTTTTTCTATCTTGTAAAAGATAATTGTAGGTCAAAAAAGGGGAAATTCGACGAAGTCCGAGCGGAAAAGTTTCAAAATATATCGGAGTTTGAAAAGTGGTCAAAATTGATGTTGTGAATTTGTGAATATTTTTTGATGGCATAACATAGTTTTTTAAACCGTCAAGATAAATATCTGCCAAATCATCGACATCTTCAGAAAGTTCAACTTTTAAAATGTCAGTTTGCTTAAAACTAAATAAACCTTGATAACTTGCATTAAAGAAAGTTTGAGAAAAAATCTCTTTACCAAAACCTGTATAAAAACCTGCGGAATTCACCTCATCGGAATATTTATAAAAAGGCGAGATGTAAATTTTATTTGTAGGTAAAACTGAATATCCATATTGTTCTGACATACCCAAATAGTAACTGGAGACAAAATCTATTTTTTCAGAATCTTGATTATCATATATTGCATCAAGTCTAAGATTTGAACTCCAATTTTCCGTTTCGGAGAGTTTGAAATTCAGAAATGATGAGTATTTTTCAGAATCCTTATTTTCAGAATCTGTTAATTCAGCAGAAAAACCGTAATTTATCCAATATCTGAAATTTGAATATAGAAAAGAGTATCTTTGCTCATAGTCTAAATCTTGAAAAGTCAAATTTAAAGAGTTAAAACCTATGGAATCTTTAAATAGAAAGTTCAGCTTTGCAAAAAATTGTGAATCTGAAAACCAAGTCAATTCGGCAAAAGATAAATCAGAAAAACTATTATATTCAGATTCTGAAACTTTTTGAAGATTTTTTACAGGAAAGAACTTGAAATAATCAGCATTTAGATTTGGTTGAAACTCATTAACTATCCAAAGCTTGTCACTATCTAAGTTGTCTGAAATATTAAATTTGTAATAATGGAAGCCGTCAGATTCGACAGCAGTCAAAATCATAGTTTTAGAATCGATAAGTTTTCCATCTACAATATTGTCAGCATTTGAAACTCGATATAAACAGCCATCTCGCATAACATATAAAGTTGAGCCAAATTCTGAATTTGCAATAAAATATACATCTTGTTTATAAATATCTATAATTTTTGAATAATATCCTTGAAATCTGAAAAGCTCGTAATCTTTACCAATAATTAATTGTCGAAAATCTCCATCTTGCCGAAAATAGTAAATTGAATTATTATCATCAAAAACTGCTGACGACGAAACCTCATCGATAAATTGATTGTTTTTATAAAGTTTTGCTGTTTCCAAAGATGAATTTAAATCAAAATATAGCCAATCGCCGTTATTGTAATCTAGATAAATCTTATCTTGAGTTTTTGCTAAAGGTTTGCCATTTTTCCATAAAGCATAACCGATTTTCTGCGGATTGACAATATCAAATTTTCCTTCAATTATTTCATTGTTAATTTGGAAAATTCTACCACCTGTTCCAAAATATGATTTTTCTAGAAATTTTTGAGTCTTTTTATCAAATATTTTAGTTTCAGGTTTAGAATCATTTTCCGATGAGGTTACAAAAATAGTTTTTTTATTTCTAGTTAAAGGGTAAGATATTTCTGAAAAACCAATTTCTTCGCCTTTCAGTTTCTGAAATTTATTTGCAGATATTTTCCAACTCTCTAAAAAAGCTTGAAACAGCTCTTCAAGGTCTTTATCAAAATGATTTTTAAAAGTTGAATTTAAAAATATAGCTTGATTTTGAATAAATTTTCCAGAATGCTCAAGAAAAAACTGATTCACTCGATTTATTCCAAATTGTTTAGAAAGATAAAGATTGAAATAACTTCCGACGATATATTTTTCCTCCGTAAATGGAAAATCTAAATGATTATTTAACCATCTTTTCAAAGTCATATTTTTGTAGGTAGCGAGAAATTTTGCTTTCAAACTTCCATTATATAATCGTCCGCCAACTTGAAAAAAACTCTCATTTAAAACAGCATTTCCCTCAAGCATTGCACTAGGTAAAAGTATATTTGGAAAGACTTGAATAATTGGGGCAAGTGGAGAATTACCAAAAATTTTATTTGCAAATCTTGATAGCCAACTTTTTTGAGCATTCATTTGAAAGGTGTGAGCCAATTCGTGATTTATTAAAGTGTCTATCCAAAAAGGTGATGCAAAATATTCAACTCCCGCAGAACCTCCATTAAAAAGCACAATTTTATTTGTGTAAATTGGGGTTGAATATCCATTTAAAATTTGGTCGTTTCCAGAAGCTAAAATAATTTTTAAGCGATTATTTAATTTATAACCAAAACTTTTTTCATAAACTTTAATAGTTCTTTCAACTTTGTTCGCAATCATATCTGAATATTTTTCATACTCTTTTGGATAAATTAAATCAAATTTCTCATATTTGCTATTTATAAAATCTGAATGAAAAGGGATTTCCATTCCCGCAAAAAGCAAAATTGGAAATATCAGTAAAATTAATAACCTCATCGATTAAGTTCTTCAGTAAGTTTTATATATTCTTTTTCCATATTCTGATTTGTAAAAGGAACGATTTCAGGAAATTGCATCGTCATAATTTTTGTAAAATTTTTATTACTTAAATTAATTAAGCTGATGAGGTTTGAGCTGACGGCCATAGTTTGGTAACTATTTAAAGTTAAGTCAAGATTTCTAAGTACTCGTTTTCTAGCTAAAATTATCTGTTTTCGTTGAGAATCTAAATTCTGAATATAGATTTTTGCCGTTTTAATAGTTAGTTCTTGAGATTTGATATTATTTGTGTAAATACTTTTTTCGTAATCTGTGCGACTCTGTTTTAGTAGTTGAATTGTTTGCTGTTGAAGTTTCGAAATATCTGTTATCATCTTTTTTAGCTTTGGAATAAAGTTTAAATTGATTGAACGGATATATTCGCTTTGGATAAAAATTGCAATTTCTGAAAGAATCAGGTTCATTCCATAATATCGTTTTGTAATTTTTACATCTCCATTTCCAGCTAACATTAACTTCTCTAATTTAGCAGTAATTTTTTTTGAAATATCAAAAACTATCATCATTTGAATAATATTTTGCGAGTCGATTCGAACTAATAAAGTGTTCAATTCATTATCTGAAATATCCAAACCAAGTTTTTTTAATTCGCTTAAAATAGATTTTTTGCTTTCTAAAATAAAGTTTTGAAGTGTAATAATGTGTTGAGTCTTGACTCTAATCTGTTTTGCAATAACTTTAGAATTATCTACATTTTTTTCTGCTAAAAGTAAAATCTCATTTTGGATTGTCAAAATCTCACGATTGAACTCTTTCATTTTATTCAAACAAAAAATTACCTTTTTATTTTCTGTGAAAGTGGCAATCATATCCTCTAGAATTTCATTAAAATCTTCTTGAACATCTTCTTTTGAATGAATAAAAGAGAACCACGATTCTTCATAGTTTTTCAAATCGTTAAAAGTTTCAATAGCATCTTCTGATTCATCTAAAAAGTCTTTCCAATTATTATTAAATTGTGTGTTTTTCTTTGAGTCGCAAGAAAATTGGCTATTAAACCAGCCGTTCAGTAATTGTGTTGATAAAATCACAATTAGAATAAATTTTGTAAATTTCAATTAAATCCTTTTTATAAAATGATAACTAATTTTTCAGCTTCCTATTTGTACATATATACTTAAGTGATTTTTAAGAAAATTATCTTGAGATAATTCGTGAGCTTTCTTTTTTCCTGCATTTACAAATTTCATAAAGTCGGTACTTTCTCCATAGTGAATTGGTTCAAGCCAAGGAAGTTTCATCTGTTTTAGTCTTTCAACTAAAATTGGGTCTCCAATTAGTCTATCGATTTTTTCCTCTAATTCATCAGGGCTGTCTGGGTCAAAAAGATAGCCATTAACCTCATCTTCAATTAGTTCAGGAATTCCTCCAACATTGGAAGCGATAACAGGTTTTCCCAATTCAAACATATCAACAATTACAGAACCGAGAGCTTCATTTTTTGACGGTACAATTAGGGCATCAAAATATTCAATATGTTCTTCAATATTTATTACAAAACCGTGCATTTTTACATTAAATAGTTTGGCAGTTTTTTCTCGTAGAATCGCATCGGTTACACCCTCCCCAATTAAGACAAATTGAATATCAGGAGATTTCTTAATATATCGCAAAGCAACTTCTACGACAACTTCAAAATTTTTAATATCCTGTAATTTTCCAACCATTCCTAAAATAATTGTATGATTAAATGGATTTCTGAAAAAATTTGATTCCCCTTTATTGATTTCATCTTTGTAAAAAGAGGGAGTATTATAAATTGTTATCATATTTTGAAGTTTCGGATTCCATTTTTTTAAAAAATCTTGTTGGAAATTTGAGACAGTAATTAATTGAGAAGCTTGTTCGTAAGCTTTTTTCAGATGAGGTTGAAAGAGTTTATAATAAAATTTGTCGTTTGGCGGAACTGGTTTATGATATGTAATTACATAAGGTATTTGGAATTTCTGAAAAAGGTAATATGCGACCAAAACTGCTTTTCGACAATGTGAATGAATTATATCGCATTCTTGAAACTGCTTTAAAAATTTCTCTTTTTTCAAAGAGAGTAGATATAATTTGTCAAATTCGATAATTTCAAGCTTTTTTTCTTTGATAACAGATTCAAGATTTTCATACATATTCATTTTCATTTGAAACATCATAACCATTTCAGGAGAAATTTTCGGACTATTATCAAATCGATTATTTAATTTTTTACGATAAAAAAGTTTTTGATGAAAATTATCATTTTCAGAGAGTTTTCGGATAAGAATCTCAAGCTGTTTTTCTGGGGCATTATAGAAATTTGATAAATCTATATGACAAACGGTTTTTTTCATTTTCTATTTTTGAAATATCCAAATGTAATTTCTGCACCTGAATAAATTGTGAGAATTACAGAAAGCCATAGAATTTCTGTTGCGAAAGCCCAATCCATTAAAATAAAACCGATGGCAATCATCTGAACCACAGTTTTGACTTTTCCACTCCACGAGGCTGAAATATCAATACCCTCTGAAATTGCATTAATTCTTAGACCTGAAATAAATAGTTCGCGAATGAGAATAATATAGACTGCCCAAATTGAGATTTCGCCGATAAAAAGAAGAGCAAGAAATGCACCAATTATCAACATTTTATCAGCTAACGGGTCGAGGATTGCACCGAGTTCGCTACTTTGATTCCACTCTCTTGCGATATAGCCGTCAAAAAAATCTGTAACGGAAGCTATGACAAAAATCAATCCTGCAAAATATGAGACCCAACTTTCGTGAAAACCTTGAGAAATAAAAAAATTTGGATTTACAATAATCCAAATCATAAGCGGGGCTAGGAAAACTCTAAAAATTGTTAAAATATTTGGTAAATTCATTCAAATCCTTTTACAAATTTTATCTAATTTTAAAGGAGCTGACTAAATATCAAAATGAAATTAATTCTTTATTTAGTCTGTTCCAAATATGGTAGTCCAAAATGAATTCATTTCATCAATTCTACTTTTATATAATTGAAGTTGATTGTGATGTGGAAATTTTTTCTTCGTTATCTCAAACATCGATTTTGCAAATTTTTTATCTTTTTGATATAAATATAATGAAATTAGTTGAAAATATGACATTGGGTTTTCAGGTTCAATTTCTACCAATTTTTGTAAAATATATTTAGTTCGATTAAAATCACCTGTAATATTTAAAATAGCCAACTTCTGTTTCAGAGCATATAAATTTAATGGATAATCAATTAGGATTTTATTAAGTTGATATTCTGATTCAGAATAATTAAAATCTAGGAAATGAAGATAGGAAGTTATAAATATATTGTTCTGAATCTCTTGTTGAACAAAAAAATTATCAATTACCTCTTTCTCTTTTTTGTAGAGGCTTTTTTCTCGAACTTGAATTATTTTTTTTACAATGTCATTTGGGCGAATACAATTTAATCTAAATTTTGTGCAAGTAAAATTTCTTTTATCTTTAGCTAAAAAGTATATGCGATTTAAAGCTTTTCGCACTTCGCCCTGTTTTAAATAACTATCTACAATTTCAATAGCTTGAATTTGGCTCATAAATATAATTGCTAAAATAATCTTATTCAAAAATAAAATTCCTTTTTTGTAAAATATTATATAATAATTCATAAAAAATATTTATGGAGATGAAGATGTTAGAAATTAATAATTTAAAATATTCTTATAAAGATAGAACTATTTTAAATGGTGTTACTTTTGAGATTCGATTAAATCAGTTTATTGGTATTTTCGGGGCAACCTCATCAGGCAAAAGCTCTATTTTTGAAACTATTTTAAATTTAAAAAGTTTTTCAAATGGCACAATTATTTATGAAAACAAGAAAGTTCTTTATTCAAAAAATAAACAAATCAAAAAGTTAAAACAAGATATTGGCTATATTTCTCAAGATGATTTTTTTCTTGAAGATGAAACTGTTTTAGATAATCTGAACTGGATTTCAAAAGTTAGCAAAGAGCGGATTGTTGAAATATCTTCCTTGGCTGGTATCACAGATATTCTATATGCTAAAGTTGATGCAATTTCTGAATCTGAAAAAATACGATTTAAATTAGCTTTGGCATTGACGAAATCACCGACCATTCTATTTTTAGATGAGCCCTTAATATCTTTAAATATTGATGAGGTTGATAAATTTCTTGACCTTGTTTATTCTATTGCCAAAAATGAGAAATTTGGTGTGGTCGTAACATCTCAAGATATTCAAAAATTTCATCAGGAAAAATTTGATAAGATTTTCAAATTGGAAAATGGAGTATTAAATGAAATATAGTATAAACTCAATTATTAAAAATCGCGAAATTTACATCACAACTTTTCTGACTTTTTTTATATTGGCTTTTTTAACAATTTTTACTAAATATTGGATTAACGAATATTTGCAACTTGAAACTTTACAAAAAGATTTAATCTCTAAAGAATCTTTAGTTATTAAAAAAGGTTTGAACTTTCAAGATTCTGAAATTATCAATCTTACAGATATTCAGCAGATTGAAAAAATTCTAAGCGAATATGATTCTGTTATTAAAAAGGTTTTTTATCGAATTGAATTTTCAGGCTTAGCCAAAAACGATGAGTTTGAAACAAATTTCAGAGGTTTTGGAATTGATTTAAAGCGAGATGAAAATAGTATAAATAAATTTATTCAAATTGAAAAAGGTCAAAATCTTAGTATAAATTCTAAAAACTCAATTATCATCAGTCAGGATATGGCAAAAAAATTAAAAGTCGATATAAACGATAGTTTAGATATTTTTGTTTTGAATCGAGATTCTGAAATGATAGATGATGAGGTTATGAATATTGCATCTTTGAGAATTAATGGTATTTTCCAAGAGCCTTTCGATACCCGAAATCTGCTTTTTCTTCCAATCCGCCTTGCCAACTTTATATTAAAAAGTTCAGATGTAAATTCAATAATTGTTGATTTTTATCTTGAGGTTGATGCAAAACGGGTAAAAGAAGAATTGAATGAAAAACTTCAAAAAACTGGAATGAAAATTGAAAATCTTGAAACTTCAGAGCTGGAAATATTTCAGAAAATAGAAATATCTATTTATATTTTAATTCTATTATTTACAACTATTTTGGCTTTCCGAGATGTAAAAATCTTGATTGAAAAACGACGAAAAAACATTCGAGCTTTAATTCAATATAATTGGGGACGATTCCAAATTTTCCGTCTGAACCTAAGCGAAGTTCTCATTTTTAATATTTTAGCCTTTTTGCTTTCCGCTTTCCTAATTTTATTAATTTTTTCATTCAATTTTGCATATCCCTCAATTTTCACAAGTTTTGGTATCTCTATAAATATTTCGCCAACAATATTTGATATATTAATTTATCTTTCTCCACTTTTTATTTTAAATTCAATAATTCAAATTATTTGGTTTTTAATTTTTGCACAATTCAAAAGAGATTAAACTTCTTGAAACGATAAAAGTTGAAAATGGGAAATTCCTATTTTTAGCTTTTCATCAAGAGCGGGTCAATTGGAGCAGAGAGAAACTTGGTTTTCCTATTAAATTAAAACTAAAATTACCAAAACCTCCACAAAATGGAACTTTTCGATGTCGAGTAATTTATTCAGAAAAGATTGAGAAAGTTGAATTTATATTATATAAAAAAAAAGAGATAAAAAACTTTTCTCTAGCATTTTCTGATAAAATTGAGTATTCTCTAAAATATGAAAACAGAATTGAGATTGATAATTTGAAAAAAGAGTTTCTAGGAAGTTCAGATGAAATCATTATTATTAAAAATAATCTTGTTACAGATTCTTCCATTGCAAATATTATTTTTTATGATGGTCAGAAATGGCTAACTCCAAAAACCCCGCTACTTCGTGGTACAACTCGAGAACGATTTTTAAGAGCAAAGAAAATTATTGAAGCAGATATAGATTTTCGGGATATAAAAAAATTTCAACAAATCATTTTTATAAATGCGATGACCAGTCAAGAAGTAATATATTTTCAAAAATGATAAAACACTTATTATTAATTTTTATATTTGTCAAGAGTCTATCTGCATATGAATTAATAGATTATTACAGAAAGAATGGAGCTGTACAAATTACTTTAAAAGCTGAGAAACTGCTAAAGTCTAAAAAATTTTGGTTAAAACGATTGCAAAACTATGATACAGATTTTGGTTATTATGAAAATATCAAACACCTTCTAATTGTTGATAAAGCTTTTAAATCTTTGGACTTATATAAATTTAATAATGATGAATTTACTTTAATTCAAACAGAAGATATTCTAGTCGGAAAAAATAGAGGATACAAAAGGTTTGAGGGCGATAAAAAAACACCAACGGGGGTTTATCATCTTGTTAAGCGATTGACAAAAGTAGATTCATTTTATGGTCCTTTGGCTCTTGTTTTGTCCTATCCAAACATTTTTGATAAATTGAAAGGTCGAACAGGTTCTGGCATTTGGATTCACGGAAAACCGTACAATCAAAGTCGCAAACCTTTTACAAAAGGCTGTGTAGCAATGGAAAATAATAAATTACAAAAACTTAATAGAGTTTTAAAAAACATTGACAAAAGTCTAATAATTCTAGCTGACGGACATTTAAAAAAAGTTCAGAAACGGGATTTAGCAATTATCCTGTCGTCAATTTATAAATGGTTAGCATATTGGAGAAATAACCAATTTAAACAATATATCTCTTTTTACTCAAAAGAGTTTAAAAAAGATGATGGTAAGAATTTTACACAGTTTCGGGAATATAAAAGTAAGATTTTTCGAAGAAAAGACAAGAAAAAAATATTTATTACAGATGTAAATATTTCTCCATATCCTAATAATTATCGCCGAAATATTTTTTTAGTATCTTTTTATGAAAACTATAAAACATCATCGTTTCATTGGGCTGGGCAAAAAGTCTTGTTTGTTGAAGTTGTTGGCAACCAAATAAAAATAATTATCGAACAATAATTATGAAGTCAAGCTCGAAGATAACAGGATATTGTCACTATCGGGCTTGACCTGATAAGCTCTATTTAATCAGTTCCTAATTATAAATACTGAATCAATTCTCGTAAATCTTTTGTATTGATTTGAATCGTAGCTTGTTCTCTCAAAACTGGTTTTCCACAAAATGCAACTTTCGTATCCGCAAAAGCAAACATACTTAAATCATTTGCTCCATCGCCAATTACAATAGTTTCAGCTTGAGAAACAGAAAGTAGATTCTGAATTCTTTGAAGCAAGTCACCTTTGCTAAAATCAAACATCATATCTCCGCCAACTTTACCCGTCAAGATTCCATCTTTTGAATGTAGAATATTTGAAAAATCAGAATCGTAACCTAAAATATCTTTAGCAAAAGATGTAGCATTTCTAAATCCACCGCTAAAACAGACAACAGTCGTACCACCTTTTTTGAGTTCTGAAATTACCTCTTTAGCTCCATTCATATATGGAAGATTTTGGCAAACCTCATCGACTTTTGAAACTGGCAAACCTTTTAGTAAAGAGACTCGTTTTGTCAAACTTTCAAAAAAGCTCAATTTTCCGCTCATAGCTTCCTCTGTGATTTTAGAAACTTCATCTTTAAAACCTAATTCATCAGCTAGAAAATCGATTGTTTCGCCGTCCATTAAAGTTGAGTCAAAGTCAAAAACTGCTAATTTAAATTTAGCCATTTAATTCCGCCACAACTTTTTCAAGAGATGCCATATCAAAAATATTCAGAGTTGGAATCTGTTTTGCAATTCGTCGATTTAGACCTTTTAAAACTGTTCCGTGTCCGAACTCAATAAACATATCAACTTTGTCCGCTAAATATTCGATACTTTCTAGATATTTTACAGGTGAAATTAGTTGTTCTGTCAAAAGTTGAACCGCTTCCGATTTTGTTTGATACTCTTTTGCCGTAACATTTGAGATAATTGGAGCAGAAAAATTTTCTTTGATATTTTTTTCTAATTCAGCTTGTAAATCAGAAGTTGCACTTTCAAGAAGTTCGCAATGACTCGCTACCGACATATCTAAAATAATTGCCCGTTTTGCTTTTGCCTCTTTCAATTTTGGTTGAATATATTCTAAATCTGATTTAATTCCCGCAATTACAACCTGACCATCTGAATTAAAATTAGCACCCCAAACTTTCTTACCCTCATTTTGAGCATCTGAACAAATTTGATTTACAGTTTCATTTGAAGCTCCGATAACTGCCATCATTCCCGCATCGATATTTTCACAAGCCTTTTGCATCAACTCACCCCGACGATTTACCAATTTCACAGCATCGACTAAATCTAAAGCACCCGCCGAAGTTAAAGCTGAAAATTCACCAAGAGAATGTCCTAAAAGGTAAGTTGGTTGAATCTCTACTTTTTCAGAAAACAGTTTGAAAGCAATTTGACTAATTAATAAAATTGCAGGTTGAGTAAATTCAGTTTTACCTAAATCTTCACTTTCGCCAAAGAGTAATTCTGGAAAATTTATTCCTGTTTTTTCTGAAACTTCATCGATGAGGTTCTTTGCAGTTTCACTATTTTCATAAAAATCTTTTCCCATTCCTTTTGCTTGACTGCCTTGTCCCGCAAAAATAAAAGCAATTTTTTTCATTTCACACCTTGTATAAAGTTTAGTTTTATAATAGCAAATTTTACTTTATTAGTGATTTCTCTTTCTAGATAAGTCAGCCTATCTATTTTGACTAAAATCTGTTTTTCTGTTATTCTCAAATCTCATATATTTTAGATTAAAAAGGTGTAGTTTTGAAAGTTTTTTCAACAAAAGATAAGGATTTTTCAACTCAATTTAGCGAATTATTAAACCGAGGAAAAATGGATATTGATTCCGTGACGGAAATTGTTACGAGTATTTTAAAAAGAGTTAAAGAAAATGGAGATTCAGCAATTTTTGAAGATATTGCAAAATTTGATAGGTGGAATCCAAAAACCTCATCAGATTTAATTATCTCAAAAGATGAAATGAAAGCAGGATTTGATAGATTATCTGACGAACTCAAAACAGCTTTACAAACCGCTTACAACAGAATTGAAAAATATCACAAAAAGCAGTTACCTAAAAGTTGGATTGACACAGAGGAAAACGGCACGATTCTAGGTCAAAAAGTTACTCCGATTGAAAAAGCAGGTTTATATATTCCAGGTGGAAAAGCAACTTATCCGAGTTCTCTTTTGATGAATGCAATTCCTGCCATTGTTGCTGGAGTTCAAGAAATTATTATTTGCTCTCCAACTCCCGACCACGAATTAAACGATTTAGTTTTAGGTGCAGGGCATATTTGTAATGTTTCAGCGATTTTCAAAATCGGCGGAGCGACAGCAATCGGTGCGATGGCTTTTGGAACTGAAACAATTCCCAAAGTTGATGTTATCACAGGACCTGGGAATATTTTTGTTGCAACTGCTAAAAAGTTAGTTTTTGGTGAAGTTCAAATTGATATGATTGCAGGACCAAGTGAAATTGGTGTTATCGCTGACTCAACCGCAAACCCAAAT
>Ga0256827_10002052_pt1 | contig 12991 bp, 11 predicted proteins | sample CV84metaG_FD_185977 | JGI IMG/M metagenome (GOLD analysis project Ga0256827, IMG submission 185977) | Hydrothermal vent microbial communities from East Pacific Rise, Pacific Ocean - CV84 | ecosystem: Environmental > Aquatic > Marine > Hydrothermal vents | place: Pacific Ocean: East Pacific Rise... | reverse complement strand
CAAAAAAATACTCTCTGCCAAAGTGGTAGGTCAAAATCTAAAATTTGATCTATCTCTATTATATTATCAGCACGGAGTAGAGCAGATCATCCCTCATGCTGATACTATGATCATGGCATGGCTACTCAATGCAGGAAGCAGAGTAGGGCTTGATGTGTTGGCTCAGAAGTTCTTTCGATATGAGATGAAACCTTTTAAAAATATGGTCAAAAAAGGGGAGACCTTTGCTAGTGTAGATATAGAGTCAGCTACATTCTATGCAGGAGAGGATGCATGGATGACCTATAAGCTATACTTTGCTCTCGATAAGGCTATGGATTTAGCCTCACTAAACCATCTCAAATCAGAAGCCAAAGAGATAGAGTACCCTTTCCTAAATGTGCTTATAGCGATGGAGCAACGGGGTATAAAGCTAGATAAAACAAAGCTTGTAGAGTTGGAGGATATGTTGAGTTCTCGTATCAAATCTCTCACCACAGAGATCTATGCTATGACCTCTAGTGAGTTCAATATCCGATCTACCCAACAGCTAGGCAATGTACTCTTTGGTCATCTAGGTCTAAAAGGTGGCAAAAGGACAAAAACAGGCTACAGCACCAATGAAAAAGTCCTAAACTCTTTAATCGACAAGCATGAGGTCATCCCCAAGATATTGGAGTATAGAACTGTACATAAGATCCTCTCCACTTATGCTCAACCCCTACTCAAACTCGCCAAAAAAGATAAGCAGAGTCGTGTCTACACCTCATTTTTGCAGACAGGTACATCCACAGGACGACTAAGCTCCAAAGACCCAAATCTCCAAAATATCCCCGTCCGTTCAGAGCTTGGACGAAGTGTGAGAGATGCGTTCATAGCTAAAGATGGCTACAAACTACTCAGCATAGACTACTCTCAAATCGAGCTAAGACTCCTAGCTCACTTCTCACAAGATCAAGCCCTATTGGATGCATTTCAAAATGGACTAGATATTCATATGGCTACAGCTATCAAGCTCTTTGGAGAGGAGGAAGCCCCAGCAAAAAGAAACTTTGCCAAGTCGGTCAACTTCGGACTACTATATGGTATGGGAGCAAAAAAACTCTCTGATGAGCTAGGCATATCGAGTGCAGAAGCCAAAGAGATCATCAAAAACTACTTTGAGACCTTCCCCACCGTCAAGAGCTTTCTCACACAGATACAAGAGGATGTCAAAAAGATAGGTTTTGTAGAGACTATCCTAAAAAGACGAAGATTTTTTGACTATGCAAATGCCACAGGTATGCAAAAAGCATCCTTCATGCGAGAGTCGATCAACTCAGTATTCCAAGGGAGTGCCGCCGATCTCATCAAACTCTCCATGCTAGAGATAGAGGAGTATATGCAAGAGGAGAAGATAGATGGAGTGATGCTCCTACAGATCCACGATGAGCTAATCTTTGAGATAGCCGAAGATATAGTAGATGAGGTCGCACCCAAGCTAAAGCATATGATGGAGAACATCATGGAGATAGCTGTCCCCCTAGATTGTTCGGTATCTATTGGAGACTCTTGGGGGGAGTTGAAATAGTATTTGCTACTTAATCTACTAACATAAACTCCACCCCATCCTTAGACCCAATAAGCAGATAGGCTCTAAGTTGGGGGATAGATCTAATCTTATCAAGCTCCAAATAGCCCTTGACCTGTTTTATGCCCTCTTTTTTGATATACTCATAATCATCTTTGCCTTTAATCCATTTGAGTTCAAAGAGATAGTTGTTGGGGGTTCTGGGGTCTCTTCCTGTGAGTAAAATATCAGGATATTTGTTATCCTTTTCAGGTTGTGACTCGATAAAATAAAACTCTGCAAAGCTTAACAGAGAGAGGGTAATGACTTGAAAATACTTCTCATCAAACCCCATAAAGTCACGATTAGATAGAACTTTGACTACTTCATTTAGTTGCTCTTTAAATGGCTCACTATCACCCAAAAGTAGTTTGGTTAGTATCTTTCCTATTGAGCCTTTGATTTTGAAGTTGTTTCTCTGCTCTATCTCTACAGCAAAATAGTTAAAATAGAGCATCTTTATCACATAGTTTGGTATCTCAAACTCATAAAGCCCTCCTATTATCTCATCTTTTATTGTAATAAACCCCATAGAGTAGATAAGTGTAATAAAATCGTCCTCGTCAAACTCTCTATTGAGATCGTATCTATCTTTGATAATACCTGTAATAGAGTTGTTCTCTATCAGCTCCTCTAGGATTTTGAAGTTTCTCTCACTCTCCCCAATATTAAAGAGCTTCATAATGGCTCGATAGTCACTTGCCACATTGACATCTAGCATCTTTGTTGGCATGGTACAGTCACGATAATCAAATTGTGAGATAAAATAGTTTAGAAGCGTAGAGTTATAGACTCTTTTATTGGCTTTGATATTAAAAAGATAACCGTTATACCATATTTTTATCTTCTGTAGTAGTTCACCCTTTTTATCTATATGACACTTTTTAAAAATAGAGTTATCTAGTGAATACTTCACTTCATCTTGTGTAAATCCTGCCATAGCATTAAAATCCCTATGCTGTGAGATATTGGAGACAATATTAAACCCACTACTCAAACTATCAAGCGTAATAGGCGTTACTCCTGTGATAAACATCTTTTTGACTGTGCCTGAAAGCGTGGCTGTTTTGAGAATCTCATAGAAGCTTCGTACAAATCCACCTTTGCCTATAATTTTTAGAAAATCTTGCATACTATAAGCCAAAATAGCATTTGCAAATTGGTCATATTCATCTATCAAGAGGTAGATTTTATCATTTTCAACAATATTAAAAAAATACTTTATTAATCCTAATGGAGTATTTATCTCATATAGCTTATCAATCTTTTTATCATAGTCATAATTTTTAAAATATCTATGGATTGCTGACCTAATATTGTCTCTAAAACCCTCATAGATAACCTCTACCCCCCCATCAGTATTAATCCCACTAAACTCAAAAAAGAGAATCCTATAGCTACTCTTTAGAGGTGTTGGATCTGCTCCAATATAGGTATTTTGAAATATCTGTTCAAACTCATCTGCTGAGTTTTCATCATAGTAGTATTGAAGTGTAGAGAGAAAAAGAGACTTTCCAAATCGTCTAGGGCGTAAAAATATTACAAAATCTTCGTTTAGATTCTCTAATCTTTTTATATATTTGGTTTTATCTATATATAAATAGTCATTATTGATTTTAACTTTTCTAAAGTTACTGTTTCCGTATATTATCTTTTTCACTATTTTACCTCTAATAATTAATAAGCCATTATATCATATAAGGGTATTTACAGAAGTATATAATAACTAAAGAATACCTTTTATATTCTCTTTACTTCCTCTTCGCCCGAGAGATATTTTTAAGATGCTCTTCATATGTCTTGCTAAAGTCATGAACTCCCTTTTTGTTTTTCATAAAGTATAGATACTCTGTAACATCAGGTTTTATAGAGGCTCTGATTGCTTCTGCTGAGACAGAACAGATAGGGTAGGGAGGTAGTCCTTTGTGAGCATAGGTGTTAAATTTGCTCTTGTCTGTTTTGATTCTATTTGGGGTTACTTTTTTGTGTGAGTACTCACCATAATTGAGTGTTCCATCCATCTGTAGAGGCATATTTATCTCTAGTCGATTGTATATTACAGATGCGACTATAGGCATCTCTTTTTTATTAGCTGACTCTTTTTGAACTATTGAGGCGATGGTGAGGTAGCGTAGCCACTCTTTTTTATTATATGTATTAAAGTACTCTACTGAGATCTGTCTATATTGTTCTTCTGTAAATTTGACAAGAAATTTTATCAGTTTCTCCTCTCTGATTCCTTTTGGTACATGATATGTCTCAGGTATTACTCCCGCCTCTTTATAGCTACTGTATTTGCTGTAGTTTCCATCTAGTTTGTTATAATCAAGTTTGTATTTTTGGGCTATCTCTTTGAGAAAAATAGGACGAGTCTCTCCTGGTATTAGTGTTACTACCAAGATAGGGTCTTTGGCTGTGGTCAATTTATCTAAAAAATCGAGACGATTCATAACCCCCTTATCTATTCTTAGCTCTCCACTTTTGGGCTGACCGATGGCGATTAATAGATATTTGTCAATAGCAGATAGTCTGTAGCCTTTGGAGATGAGACTCTCTATAGTGTTGGTCACTGAGCCTTTTGGTAGCTGTATGATTTCATGGGTAACCACTATAGGAATAGTGATATAAAATGCGATAGCGATAATGAGTGTACTAAAAATAGTCTCTATACTTGAGATTAATCCCAATATTGGTTTTGGTATATTCATCCAGATATTATATCGAAAAATCTTATAAAAATATGCTATAATTTATTATGTTAAAAATATTATTAATCCTTATTTTATTATTTCTCTCTGGATGTTCTATGAAAAAACCGATTACTTGGCAAAAGAGAGTGATTGAAAATGAGGCAAAACCTATTGACCTTGTATTTGATGAGTATGGTAAAAACCATAAGCAAACCATTCTTTTTCTGCATGGTTTTGGAGAGAGCCGATACACTTGGCGTTTTTTGATTGATGATCTATCCAAAGAGTATCATCTTGTTATGGTGGATCTCAAAGGTTTTGGTGAATCTCCTAAACCTGAAGATGAAGAGTACTCTGTTTATGACCAAGCCAAGATTATCCAAAAATTTATAGAGGATCATCAGTTGAAAAACCTGACTCTTGTTGGTCGCTCTTTTGGTGGAGGGATCACATTAGTTCTGGCATTGATGCAAGAAGAGGGACTTCTCAAAGAGAAGATAGATCGTATGATTCTTATCAACTCTATGTCCTATAAACAGAAACTCCCCTCTATGATGAGAGTTTTGACCTATCCTATTATAGGATTTTTGGGGATTCATCTCTTGGGTGATAGAAAGATAGCAAAAGAGGCGTACTCTTATGCCTTTAGCAATGATAAGCTCATTCCTATGTCTAGTGTAGAACACTCGGAGAAGATGTTAGGGATGCCTTCTGCCAAATATGCTTATCTAAAGACTGTTAATAGTATTGTTCCTGATGATATAACCAAGATGGAAAAGAGTTATAGAGATATAAAGATCCCAACACTAATATTATGGGGGAAAGATGATGTCTCTATCCCTTATAGATTTGGGAAGAGACTACACAAAGAGTTGCCATATAGTCGCTTGAGGTTGTTTGATAAAGTTGGTCATATGCCTCAAGAGGAAGTTCCCCAAAAAGTTATCAAAGAGATTCAAAATTTTATGAAAAACGTTAAGAGTTCGAAATCTCTCTGATTTTTGATAAAAAAGCGTTATCTTCTAGTCTAAATAGCTCTTCGAAATTAGACTGAATATTACTAAGAGTAGTATTGCTCTGCTCTATTTTCATTAGAGATAGTAGAGTAGTGATATGCTCTCCTTGTCCCTGAGATATATCCTCTGTAATCTTTAATCGATTGTCATTTAAGAACTTAAGTTCAGCTGTATCAGATCGTCTCTCAGGAGCAACACCTCCATAAGTCGTAATCTCTGATGATACCTCCAATGATATGGCTGAAGTGATCTGAAAGCTCATTTCCGAACTTGCTTCAACAGTAGAGATGAGAGGATTACTACTACGCTTATTACCATGACTTCGACTACTACTTGGTCTGTCCTTTGCTTTAATAACCCTCGAATGAGATCTATCTTGTGCTGATATAGACCTTGCCTTGTATGTCCCTGCTAGAGAATCGATTAGTAAAAGAGGAAGTATAACAACTATATATTTTTTCATTTTTTTATCTCCTGTTTTGGTTTCTATTTATATATTATACTTAATTTATTCTTGGGTAATGTCTCTATTGAGTTCCATAGAAATAAGAATCAAATCACATATATAGTACAATTATAGAAAAAAAGATAATAATGAACAAAAAATTATTTGTAGTGCAGAGTGCAGGGCGACTTGATAAGGTGTTGACACAAGAGCTTGGAGAGAGTAGAAATCAGGTGGAACAGCTGATTAAAGAGGGGCTAGTATTTGTCAACCAAAAAGTAGTGATAAAAACAGGATATAAAGTATCAATTGATGATACTATAGAGTACTCTTTTAGAGAGATTGTCCCAAAAGAGAGAGTGGTTGTGGACTTTGATGTGGAGATACTTTATGAGGATGAGGTGATGATGGTGATCAACAAACCAGCAGGGTTGGTGGTGCATCCTGCTCCTTCTGTCAAGGAAGCCACACTCGTTGATTGGCTGGTGCAAAAGGGTATATCTCTCTCTACAATTGCAGGAGAAGAGCGACATGGGATTGTACATCGAATTGACAAGGATACTACAGGTGCGTTGGTCATTGCCAAGACAAATGAGGCTCACCAAAAGCTGAGTGAACAGCTACGAGATAAGAGTATGGGACGATACTATCTAGCTGTGATCGATCACCCTCTAAAGCAGAGTGGGATTATAGAAAAGCCTATTGGACGAAGTCGAAATAATCGCCTCAGAATGGATATAGTACCTGAAGGAAAACCCGCAAAATCTGCATTTTATAAGCTTGTAGAGAGCCTCTCTTCTAACTATGAGCTGATCTCAATCAAGCTATTTACGGGGCGTACACATCAAATTCGTGTACATCTTAACAGTTTAGGACGGCACATATTAGGAGATGTTTTATATGGTTTTAAGAGCAAAAAAGATACAATAAATAGAGTTCTATTACACGCCTACAAGCTCTATCTTATTCATCCTACTACAGGTAAAAAGGTAGAGTTTGTAGCACCCCTTTTCCCCGATATGCAAGAGTTTATCTATCGGAAATTTAATCAAGGAGAGATTGATGAAAAAATTGACCCAGTTGTCATTGATGGTTATTTTACCTCTGTTAATGACAGGATGTAATCCCAAAACAATGGTTAATCATAAGTTAGATTTAAAACTACCAAAACTACACGATGTAACAGCTATTGCTGATAGTACAGCTGTAGGTTTTGAGTGGCAACCTTTGGCATCAAAAGGATTGGATGGTATCAATATATACCGTACAGAAGCCAATAGCTATAGAGGTAGTGGGACAAAGCAGTTGACAAAAATAGCCACTATCTCTAGCCCTTTTGCTTCCCATTATGTAGATGGTGGATTAAAACAAAATAGTACATATACATATACTTTTACCACTATTAGAGGAGGCTATGAGTCGGCTCATGGAAAGATTATTGAGATAAAGACTCTACCTTTTCTATCTCCTGTGAGCTTTTTTCAAGGAACACAGAAGACTAAGAGAATTGTCAAACTTATATGGCGACCTCACCCTGACAAAAGAGTCAAAATGTATAAAGTAGAGAGAAGTTTGGATAGTTCAAACTGGAAGTGGGTAGGAACTTTAAAAAATCGTATGATGGTGGAGTATATAGATACTTATGTGGCATCTGGTCACAAATATCAGTATAGAGTCATCGCAGTAGGTTTTGATGGTAGTATCTCAAAGCCTAGTTCTGTTGTTACTATCAATGCAAGATAAGGGGTTGTATGCCACACATTACGGTTAAGCCATTTGATACATCTACTCTAAAAGAGAGAGAGTATCGTGGGACTAAAGTGCTGTTTAAATCACAAGATTTATCTAGCTTGGATGAGATGATCGGCGTTGAGGTTGAGGGAGAGCAGTTTCTTCTTCATATCAAAAAATCTAAAGAGAGTTGGCTTCTGAAATATGATAAAGTCACAAGACCACTTAGTGTCAATCTTGTAAAACAAGCGATTGGAGATATCGCTGATACATTGGCATTGGATCTTATAAACTCCAATATCACTATACAGAAAAATAGAGTAGCTCTAGCCAATAGTTACGAAAAGAGTATCGAAGATTTTGTGGATATAGAGTTCCCTTTTGATTCGGTATCTATAGAGGTGGGTTTTGGTTCAGGCAAACATCTACTCTATCAAGCACAAAATAATCCAGAGAGACTCTTTATCGGTATAGAGATTCATACACCCTCTGCACAGCAGGTTCTACGGCAGATCAAGCTCCAAGGATTAGAAAATATCTGGGTTGTCAACTATGATGCTAGACTTCTATTGGAGATGATCCCCTCCAATATATGTCATAAAATATTTGTACATTTTCCTGTTCCTTGGGATAAAAAGCCTCAGAGACGAGTTATCTCCCAATCTTTTTTGGAGGAGTCTATGCGTGTACTCCAAGTGGGTGGACGATTAGAGCTTAGAACTGATAGTTATAACTACTTTTGGTACTCTTTGGATACTTTTTTGGGAGAAAATGTCTCAAAATCAGCCTTGGAGATACGCAAAAATGAGGCACTAGAGATAGTCAGCAAATATGAAGCAAGATGGCAAAAACAGGATAAAGATATATATGATGTTTTTGTCACCGCAGAGCAAGAGTCGGCAGAGATAGTTTTGGATTTTGATTTTCAGTTTAGCTCTGTATTTTATCGAGATGAGCTTATTGAAAAAATCTCAAAAAAACCTATTCTATTTGATGGCTTTTTTATACATTTTGAACGAATATATGGAGTAGGATCAGAGGCTATCTTAGTAAAATTGGCATTTGGAAGCTTTGATAGACCAGAACATAAATATATATGGATAGATAAAAACAGGTGCTACTACTTTGGGACTTCTCCTGTCAAGACCCCAACAAACTATAAAACACATCTAAAAATTGAGGAGTATCTAATAAATGCCTAATATAATATCAGCACAAAACCTAACACTCTCCTATGAAAAAGATGAAGAGATTATACGAAATGCTTCATTTACTGTCAAAAAGGGTGATTTTGTTTTTATTACGGGACCTAGTGGTTCTGGAAAATCTACACTTCTAAAATCGTTTTATGGAAATATAAAACCACAAGCAGGTAGGCTTCTTATGGGAGGATTGGATATGACTGAGGTCAAAAAATCTAAGCTCCAAGAGTTGAGAAGTCACCTAGGTATCGTCTTTCAAGACTATCGATTGATCAACGAATGGACTGTTGAGAAAAATGTAGTTTTGCCACTATGGATAGCAGGGTACTCCAAGGAGATTCAAGCTAGACAAGCAGAGAGACTACTTCATCATGTAAAACTCAGTGGTAAAGAGCAGAAATACCCGATGGAACTCTCAGGAGGAGAGCAACAGAGGGTGGGTGTAGCTAGAGCATTGGCAAAGAACCCATTTTTGATACTAGCAGATGAACCCACAGGAAACTTGGATGACTACTCCTCCAATGTAATCTGGGATCTACTAGAGAATGCATGTCAGCAGTTGGATACTACGGTAGTGGTAGTAACACACAAGATACCTTCTGTATTTAGTGTGCCATATAGACATTTTACAATTGACGAACATGGAGATATTTATGAAGTTCATTAAGCGACATGTATCACTTATTTTTCCTATGGTAGCTATTCTGCTTGGGTTGGAGTTTTTTATAGTCTTTGACCGTACCACACAAGGGTATGAAGAGAGTCTAAAAGATAGCTACTCAATGTTGGTTGTCTCAAAAGAGGAGATGGATATTGATGATTTTAGGTCATGGGACGAGCATGTATATAAGGTAGCCGAGATAGAAAAGAGCAAGATTATAAAACGAGTTGACTCTTCATTTAAGGGAGAGGAATCCTCTCGCTCTATCATAGAAAAAGAGATGCCCAATTTTTACTCTATCAAGTTAAACAAATATCTAAATACAAAAGAGATGGAGACCGTAAAGCGAAACTTTCTCAAAAGTGACAAAGTAACTAGGGTAGAGACATTTGATACTCTACACAACTCCAACTATGGACTCTTTTCATTTATCAAGTTTGCCTTTAGTACCTTTATTGTTTTTATGACTATAATTGGTTTCTTTTTGATACTCAAACAGATGGAAGTATGGAACTTTTTACACTCTCAGAGGATGAAGGTTATGGATATATTTGGAGCTTCTCTATTTTTACGATCAAAAGTCTTGATTGTGATGGGTATGGTTGATGCTTTGATCTCTGCTGTTATTGCCTCAGTAGTGTTTTATATGTTTCAAAATATTTGGGTAAAGGGCAACGATATTGCTATCTTGGAAGATAATATCGACTCACTATTCTCTTTCAATGATGTTTTTATTTTATCTTTTGCTTCGATAGTGATTGTTATGGTAGCTGTATTTTTAGTTGTTATCAATGTAAAGGAAGAGTAGATGAAAAAAATAGTTGTTTTTTTCACTCTTTTTTCTCTTCTATTTGGTAGCTCTATAGATAAAAAGATAAAAGCTCAAAAGAGAGAGATAGACTCCAAGAAGATTGAGTATAACAAAATGGACAAGAGACTCTCTTCTGTAGCTAAAAAAATAATAGATGCTAAAGCAGAGCGTACCAAGATTGATAAAAAACTATCCTCCTTAGAGAAAAATATCAATAAGAATCAGAGTGAATTCGATAAGTTAAATAGTAAAAAACGAAATATTGATCAAAAACTATCAACACTAAGTGATGCAATTGATGAAAAAAAAGATAAATTTATTGCATTAGTCGCAGATAAATTTAGTATGGCATTGGTTCTCGAAGAGCTAGATAAACCTACCTCTGAGTCTGTTATGTTACAAGAGGCATATGGTGTATATGTCAAAGAGAATAGGCGAGAGATTGATCTTCTCAAAAAAGATATAAATACCCTAAAGATCAAAGAGGAGTACTTTATAAATAAACAGGAGAATATAAAGAGATCTATAAGTGTTTATAAAAAAGAGATAGAAGATTATAATGCTCAAAAAGATAAAAAAACAGAGCTTTTAACAGAGTTGGCACGAGACAAAGCTATCTATAAAAAACGATTTGATCGTATCCGTAAGAGTAAAAGAGCGTTACAGAGAAAACTAGCAAAACTCAAAATAGTTAAAGAGGAAGAGATTGTATACAAAGAGGAGCGTAAAAAAGCTAGAAGAGCTGATAAGAGAAGATCAGAGAGAGAGATCAGAGAGGTAAAAAAGGAGGAGATACCTATAGAAGAGTACACTGCTCCTGTAGTAAAAACAGCCAATTATGGTGGAGATAAGACCATCTCTCCTCTAACTGGTTCAAGACTCATTAAAAAGTTTGGAACTTATGTCGATCCTATCTATAAATTTAAGATATTCAACAAATCTATCACACTAAAAGCTCCACACAAAGGCTCAAAGGTCAAGAGTGTCCTAAGTGGAAAAGTTGTATTTGCAGAGAACAGTGGAGGGATGCTTGGCAAAGTAGTAATCGTAGAACACGCCAACAGTCTACACACCATCTATGCCAAACTCTCTCGACTAGCCCCTGGCATACATGTAGGCAAACATCTTCGCAAAGGTTCGATTATAGGCAAGGTCAACAAAAGCTTGATGTTTGAGGTGACTAGAAATAATAAACATATGAATCCTTTGAAGTTGATACGGCTTTAGGGAGAATCCAAATAGTCCAATTTTTCTATTTTATAAATAGAAGAAATCATGGCAAACACCCGTAGGTCGGACTGCCCTCTGTCCGACTATTTTATGGGCTTTGAAGAAAAAACATGCTACAATCGCACAATTGCAAATGGTAGGTGTACGAACTTTTTGCAAAGTTCCATAAAATCGTACTGTTAAGTATATTTGATGTTTCGCTTATTGTGGTAGTTTCCCACAATATAAGCTATGACCTGACTGCAATTTATGCGATAAGGGATTGAAACTGAACTTCGTTTATCCAACTTTTTGGGTCTCTTATAATGACCTGACTGCATTTATGCGATAAGGGATTGAAACATTTTTACCATTTCCACGATATCTTCAACGATGTCTGCTATGACCTGACTGCATTTATGCGATAAGGGATTTTTTCCGTAGGTGTGACCTAGGGTGTCGAAAAACACCCTTTTTACATGATTTTCTATTCCCACTTTTCGGATATGATTATGTAGGGGTACTCCCTTGTGGATACCCTAAACATCGTAAATAACAATGCTCCAAATTGTTGATATGGTGGGATGTATAGAGATATTTAATATTTTTATATGCTACTCGTAGGGTAGCCACGAGGGCGTACCCCTACAGTTAAAATCAGGAATTTATAAAAAGGAAATAATGCCTTTTTTCGACAGCCTAGGTGTGACCGTGTCACACGCCTAATCTCAATTTGAATTAAATGGATATTTCAAATGGTAAGAAAATCATCTTTTGTAAAAATTGTAAATTTTAAAATTATGCCTGTTTGGTTTTGTCGTGTGACATGGTCACACCAACGAATATGTGATAAGGGCTTTAGGCTTTGCACTTTAAGCCAAAATCCGACCTACTAAATCATAAACGAAGAGATCAACCCAATAGCTCCACCAAAGACACCACCCCAAACAACGAGCCATCCTAAGTGGCTATGGATAAGCTGATGGACTAGGTCGTTGACCATCTTGGGTGTGAGGTCATTGAGTCTGCTGGTTATGAGTTCATCTACTGTTTTTAGTATGTCGTCATTGAGAGATGAGTTCTCTAGGTGGTGTTGCATCTGTACTTTAAATGTGTCTGATGAGACTATGCCTACTACTGCTGATTTTAGCTTTTTGGAAAAAGGCTCTTTGATTGCATCTAGTGCTTTCTCTCCTCCAAAAAAGTTTAGGGCATCACCTAGTTTTGACTCCATTACACTCTGTTTGAGTGCTACAAAAGCAGGATCAAAATCGGCTGATTCTACTAGTGGGGCTAGGTCTATATTTTGCTCCTCATTTTGAAAAAAGCTTGTGAGCTGTTCTCTTGTAAAGAACTGCGTCATAATCATGGTCTTGATAGAGCCTTTGAATGATTCAAAGTTTTTCTCTATTACCCCTGAGCCGTATAACAATGGAACTTTGTTGAATAGCATATGGATTGCCAACTGATTGGTGATCGCTCCTGATAGAGCAAAGAGACCAATATATAGCAGTGGCGAGTTGTAGGGCTGAGGTACAAAATATGATAGTGTGATAAATATAATACTAACTGTATTGGTTATAGTTGATTTTGAGATATACATCTTATGCCTCCAGTATCGCTTTTTTTAGATCTTCT
>Ga0256827_10002051_pt1 | contig 12991 bp, 11 predicted proteins | sample CV84metaG_FD_185977 | JGI IMG/M metagenome (GOLD analysis project Ga0256827, IMG submission 185977) | Hydrothermal vent microbial communities from East Pacific Rise, Pacific Ocean - CV84 | ecosystem: Environmental > Aquatic > Marine > Hydrothermal vents | place: Pacific Ocean: East Pacific Rise... | reverse complement strand
ATATGCTCATCCTAGATACTCTATCTACAAATAGAGACTTACAAGATAAACTAAAAAAGGCAGAAGAGATGTTAAGAGACATAAAACTAGAAGATTTACCTAGCTATCAGATTGTTATGGAGAGAGGCTTTAACAGAGGTATATCACAAGGATTATCACAAGGAATTTCACAAGGAATTATAAATACAGCCATTAAAATGATAACAAAATTTAAACTCTCTGTAGAAGATGTAGCAAAAGAGTTAAACATCTCTATAGATGAACTTAAAAAGCATTTAGATAAAAATTAGATTTTTTATATATGTATTTGTTTAGTGAGGTTGAAACCTCACATTCAAATAGCTAAAAAGCTTAACTCATTAGGTATTGCCTTTTTATTTCACAAATAATCGCCAACTGATGTAAAAAATTATAGCTAATATAGTAGGGTTTTATAAAATAAACTGGAGCAAGGACTTTAGTCCTTGTTAATTGATTGAGACTAAAAAACTCTTTATAGAGGATGTTGTAAAAAATATTTATATTATTTTAATTAATTATAATTAATATAATTTTTACTTTTTTACGCTATTATTTTGTCTATTAAACATAAAGGAATATTATGAAAAAAGTATTAATGATTATGAGTTTTATTTTTGTATCTAGTTTAATCTTGACTGGTTGTGCAGGTGATAGTTATGATAATAATTATAGTAGATATGATAATAGAAGTCCTAATGATAAGCAGATGGATGATGTTATATCCTCAGAGATGAGTAGCCTCTCTGGTGAAGATATAGCACAATTAAGAAAATTAAAATAGAGGTTGTTTTATGGAAGCATTTAACCATTATTTTATAGAGATTATTAAAAATAAATATTCAGATTTTAAAGGAAAAGCTACAAGACGAGAGTATTGGTATTTTGTACTTTTTTATATTCTTATATCTATAGTTTTAAGTATCATCGATATTTATATTATAAATTCTATGTTGGGTATGACTTTTGATGAAGCAAGACGAGGAGGAATTCTTCAAATACTATTCTCTTTGGGTATGTTAGTACCCTCTATAGCATTATCAGTACGCAGATTACACGATATAGGAAAAAGTGGTTGGATGATACTTATAGGGCTTATCCCTCTTATAGGTGGAATTATTCTTATATATTTCTTTTTGCAAAAAAGCAAGGGTCTAGTAAACTTTAAGAGCCAAAGTAAATAAGCATTTTTTATTAGGAGTATAACTTTTTATCATGAGTTTTACTCCAACGCCAATAGACAAATAACCCATAGCTAAGAGCAGGTAATGCAAGTGTGAATGCACCAATAGCAGAAAAAGCTGTAATTTGTTTTACACTATTTGGATCTATTTGAGACTGTACAGTTTGTAGAGTAAATAGTGAAAAATCCCACAAAGCGTGAAGTATCATAAGTGGCCAAATAGCACCTATTCGTAGACGCAAAGAGGCATATAAAAAACCCATACCCATAGCATGAATAACTTGATATGAAGTTTCACCTAATGGTTTACCAACTATTAAGTTAACATAATGAAATAGTCCAAATATTAATGCACTTAAAAGTATTGTATAAAAAGGTGCAAATTTTGACTTAAGACCATAAAAAAGAATACCTCTAAAAATACCCTCTTCAGTAAATCCTAGAGTTAGCATTATAAGTAGTAGTGTAAAAAATTGTGAAGAACTCTTAAATCCTGCAAACCAATTTTGAGGGTTTTCATCTAAGACCCAAGCTATATTTAAAAATAGAAGAGATAGTAAAAAAATAGGTAATAAAAACTTAATACTTCCAGCATTCATTTTTTTTAAACCAATGGCTCTCCACCAACCTAAAAGAGATAAAATAGCTATAAGTACAGTACTAATAATAAGTTGGTTTTTCCATTGCATTATACCCTCTTCTATGCCATTTAAATTGTGAGTATTAGGTTTATCTAAACCAAAAATAATGGGTGATAGAAACCAAAAAGCATAAAGTGTAATAATTGAAAAGGCTGTTATTAATGGATTGTTTTTTATTTTATTTATCATATTATTATCCTTATAGTTTAAAATTGAATGATACCATGCAATAGATTAGGTAAGCATAGTTTTTTGTTAAAATATTACATCTATATTATTTTATTAATGCTATACTAATAGGTTTAAAATATTAAATTTAAAGGTGAAAGTTAAATGAACAAAAAGATAATTTTACTTCTTAGTATAGTCTCTTCTCTATTATTTGCAAAAGATAAGCTTATAGTAGAACAGAGTATTAGGGAGGGTACACTCTCTAATGGCTTTAAATATAGCATAGTGAAAAATAGTAAACCAAAAGAACATGCAGAGATAAGATTATATGTTGGAGCAGGTTCTTTAGATGAAGAAGAAGATCAAAGAGGATTAGCACACTTTATAGAGCATATGGCATTTAATGGTATTAAACACTTTAAAAAGAATGAACTTATATCCTATTTTGAGTCTATTGGTATGGCATTTGGTAATGACCTTAATGCAAATACAAGTCAAGAGCGTACAGTTTATATGTTATCACTTCCTCTCAAAGGTGATAATTTAGATAAAGCACTTATGGTTGTGCGTGATTGGGCAGATGGACTTAACTTTAACCCTAAAGAATACAATAAAGAGAGGGAGATTATTCTTGAAGAGAGACGACTTAGAGATACAGTAGATAAAAGATTATCAGATCAATATATAGAGTTGTTTTATGGTAATTCACTATATAAGTACCGTGATCCAATAGGAGTTGTAGATATAATTAAAAATAGTAGTGTTGAAAGAGCTAAAGCTTTTTATAATACTTGGTATAGACCTGAATTTATGCACTTAGTAGTAGTTGGGGATGTTAATACTACTTATGTAGAAGATGTTATTAAAAAAGATATGGCATCTATTAAAAGTAAGAGTCATAAAAAACAGATTGCTAGAGTTGCACAAGATATTAATAATACTACTATATTGTCTGTTACAGATAAAGAGTTAACAAATAATACTGTTACACTCTTTTATACAGAAAATGTTCCACCAATGCAAACTGTAAGTGACAAAAAGGATGCTTTAGAAAAAAATCTAATATTAACACTGATAAATCTTAGAGTTCAAGAACAGCTACTTAGAAAAGATCCAAAAGCTATGGAGATGAAAATGTTTATAGAACAAATCTCTAAAAATAGATGGATATATGAGTTTTTAGCTACCTATAAAAAAGGAAATGGTTTAGCTGCTACTGAGGAGCTTTATACTCTTATGGCAAGCTATAGTAAATATGGATTTTCTGTAGAAAATTTTGAATTAGCAAAGAAATTAATACTTTCAAAGGTAGAAAAAGTACATGCTAGATTGAGTGATAATAAATCTAAAGATATTGCAAATAGATTAATTAAAACTATTGAAAATAACTCTATATATATTGACTATGAGTATGACTACAATTTAACAAAAAAACTTTTAAATGAAATAGAGCTTGAGGATATTAATAAGAAGTATAAACATATATTAAATATTAAAAATAGAGCAATACTTTTTAAAGATATTAATGCAGAAGTTTTTAGTAAAGATGAAGTATTAAAGAGCTTAAAAAAAGCAGATAATAATGCACTTGATTTAAGTGTAGTTACTAAGGTTTCTTCAAATATTATTGATGATAATCTTACAAGTACTAAAATTGTATCAAAAAAATACAATAAAGATTTAGGTATTTATAGTTATGTTTTAGAAAACAATATTAGTGTTGATTTTAAACCAAATAATAAAAGTAAAAATTTATTACAATTAAAAGCATTTAGTGAAGGTGGTTATTCTATTTTAAAAAATGAAGAACTTATAACATCTAAAAATACTACAGATATTATTATGTATTCAGCTCCAGGTGAGTGGACAGATATTGATTTAAAAAAGATTATGACAGAAAAACAAGCAGAAGTTGCCATGTCTATAGATAGATTTGGAGAAAAAATATTAGCATCTTGTAGTACTAAAGATATAAATACTATGTTTGAACTTCTATATGCAAGAGTTACTAAAGCAAAAGTTGATGAAAGAGTATTGAATAATATTAAGATTATACTTTCAAACAATATTAAACAGTTAAAGAATAATCCTCAATTCATTTTTTCAAATGATATTATTAAAATATATTATAATGATAATCCAGAGTTAAAAAGTAGTACTTTAGATGATATATCTAAACTTAATGCTAAAGCAATACTTGCACTTTATAACGATCGATTTTTAGATTTAAATAATTTTCATTTTGTTATTGCTGGTGATGTTAAACCAGAAATAATAGAACAACTTATAACTAAGTACCTTGCTAATCTTCCAACAAAAAATAGGGTAGAGATATACTCCTCTACTCCATACGCTTATTTAAATGGTGATGTAAATATAACAAAATTTTACAATAGTGAAAATAGAGCAAATATAACAATGCAATATAGAGGAAAAGTTCCTTTTAGTATAAAAAATAATATGAAAGCTATGATAGCTTCAAACATATTATCGATTCGTTTAAGAAATCTTATAAGAGAAGAGAAGTCTGGTGTATACAATATAGGTGTAAATTCTCAACTCTTGCATGAGCTAAAAAATGAAGCAGTTACTACAATTAAATTTGTATGTGATCCAAAAAGAAAAGATGAACTTGTCAAGGCTGTATATAATGCTATTGAAGTATTACTAAAAAATGGTATAACAAAAAAAGAGTTAGATATACTCAAAAAAATGATACTTCTTGAGTATAGAAAACAGATAGATACAAATAATTTTTGGATAGATGGAATAATGTCTAGCTATAGATTTAATACTCCTTTAAAAAATATTATTGAATTTCCAAAAGTTTTAGAGAGTATAACTATAGATGATATAGATAGTATATCTAAATTGTTATTTTCAGAAGACAGATTATTAGCAGTGCTTATGCCTAAAAAAGATTTGAAAAAAAAGTAGTGAAACTATAGAGCTTATCAATTATCACTATTTTTATTTCAAAATGACATATTTTTTTATTTTATGTAAAAACTTAGCTATAATTTAACAAATATTACAAAAAGGGTTAAATTATGCAAGAGGCTAAACAACTTTTCAAAAGATTAAAAATCTACTCTTTGCTTGATTTAGCTCTTATAGTACCTAGTAGCTATAATGATACAACTCTATCTACCTCTTTAGAGTTGGGTAAGACTCTTACACTTGAAGTTAAAGTAGTAGAGAGTTCCAATTATGCTGGTAAGCTTCGTATAGTATTTAACTTACCTAAATTTGGTAGACGGTTATCATCTACTTTTTTTAGAGTAACTCCATACCATTATAAACTTTTTGAAGTGGGTAACTCTTTAGTTATTCAAGGTAAACTAGAAGAGTATAAGGGGTATCTTCAAATGTCTCAACCAAAATCTATAAAAAGCATAGGGAAGATTACACCTAAATATAAAACAGTTTTAAAAGAGAGTGAAATATCTTCACTTATGGAAGTTTATCTGAATGAACAAAATCTATATGCTGAGGGTTTAGACTCAAATGAGGTCTCTACTCTTATGCGTTTACACTTTCCAAAAACTTTAAATGAGGTTTATAAAGGGAACTCTTTGCACTCAAATATAGTAAATGTTTTAAAGTTTGTTGAAGCATTTAACCACTTAAAAAAGCTTAGAGGTAAAAGAGAAGATTTTCCTGCTATTAATGCTTTAAGAGGAGATATAAAACCTTTTATAGAGGCTCTTCCTTTTAAGTTGACAAAAGAGCAAAATGAGGTAATAGAGCAGATAAAGTTAGACTTAGCTACAGATAAAAGAGCTTCTAAACGCATGGTAGTAGGAGATGTAGGTTCTGGTAAGACTATGGTTATACTAGCTTCTGTAATGATGGCATTGCCACATAAAAGCATACTAATGGCACCCACTTCTCTACTAGCTTTGCAACTCTATGAAGAGGCTTGTAAGCATTTACCAAGTGTTAGTGTAGCATTGGTTATGCAGGGTAAAAATAGAGGCGACTACTTAGAAGCAGACTTTATAGTAGGAACTCATGCCCTGCTTTTTAAAGATGATTTACCACAAGCCTCTCTTGTTATGGTAGATGAGCAACATAGGTTTGGAACAAAACAGAGACAAGTATTAGAGACTCTAGTAAGTAGTGGAGATAAAGAGTTAAAAAAACCTCACTTTTTACAATTTTCTGCTACTCCTATACCAAGAACACAAGCTATGATGCAGTCTGAACTAGTAGATGTCTCACTCATTACTACAACACCATTTAACAGAGAAGTTCTTACTCAAACAGTAGGTAAAACAGATTTTCCAGATATGCTCTCTCATATAAAAGATGAGATAGCTCAAAACCATCAAGTACTTATTGTCTACCCATTAGTTGAGCAGAGTAGTGAAATCCCTTATCAGTCATTAGAGGAGAGTAGGGCTTACTGGGAGGGTAAGTTTGAGAATGTCTCTGTAACACATGGCAAAGATAGAAATAAAGAAGATGTACTTCTTGATTTTAGAGATAATGGTGACATACTTTTAGCTACAACTGTTATTGAGGTAGGCATATCTCTACCACGACTCACACTTATAGTCATAGTAGGGGCAGAACGCTTAGGCTTGGCAACTCTACATCAACTAAGGGGAAGAGTAGGGCGTAATGGTTTAAAGAGTTGGTGTTACCTGTTTAGTAACTCAATTAATAACTTTAGACTAGAGCAATTTTGTAAAACTACCAATGGCTTTGACATAGCAAAATTAGATCTTAAATTTAGAGATTCTGGTGATATTTTAGATGGAACAATACAGAGTGGTCAAAAGTTTAAGTGGTTAGATATGGCAGAAGATGATGAGCTAGTAGCTTATGCTAAAAGGAGGGTTTCAAGTTTAAATACTTAAGAGTGTATTTAAAATACACTCTTTTTTAATATCTATTAATAGAGACCAAATTTACCATCTGCTCTTTTATACATAACTCTCATAAGACCTTCATTGTCATTAAATACAATAAATTGTCTCTTCTTCTCTGCTTTAAGTGCTTCTATTGCTTCATCAAAGTCCATAGGTTTATGAAGTTCTAAATCCATTGGTACAATCTCAGTCTCTTCAGTATTAAACTCTGTTACAGCTTCTGCATCTACACCTAAATCTTTAAAGCTCATTATTCTATGACCTTTAATTTTATCTGAATGTCTTCTTAGTGATTTTTTTAGTCTCTCTATAGCTAAATCTATAGCTGCATATACATCTTTATCATTTTGTGTGATCACAATAGTATTTTTGTCTTTTAAATTAACAATGAACTCTACTGTAAACCCTTTTTTTTCACTTTTTGCAATAATAGTATTTGCTGTAGTAATGTCAAGGTTATATTTTTCAAGTACATCAACTGCTGATGTTACATAGTCTTTTATAGGCTCAGTTAGTTCAAAATGTCTTCCAGTAATACTTCTTTTCATGATAAATCCTTTGATTATTAAAATATGAGTAACTAACTACTCATACTTAATTATAACTTAAGTAGTCTTAACAAAGGTTAATAGGTAACAGAAATATGACCAGTATTGCTTTGTATGGTAATTATAATATCATCAAGATCATTTGGAAAGCTAATTTTTATTTGACAGTCACTATGAACTCTTGAAGAGAAGTTGGGAGAGTTGCTTCTACTAAAGCCTCTATGGAGTCTTCCAAAATAATCAAAACCTATATGTTTTGCTTGAGTATTGCTATTGCCTATGGGTTTACAGTTATTAAATGAAATCATTTCATCTGTTATACCATAATTTTTAGTTAAAAAAATATTTTTAGAAGCATTATTATTGATTGTATTTTTACATGGTTTAGTGTTGCTACCCATCATAATTTTACCATTAGATGGGTCAATTACACTCTCATTACCATTTATATTGCCACCATAATTTTTATCGGAAGCTATGTAGTAAAATATACCATCATCACTACAACTTTGTATGCCAAATCTCCAAAATGCTCTTTGCCATCTATTGTCTAAAGGGTTTGTAACATTATCTATAAGAGCCATATGTTTAGTATACATAAGTGAAGAGATAATACTATTTGCAACCTCTTCTCTATAGTCTCTATTTAATCTAGGAATTGCCACACTAGCCAATATGCTTAAGACTACTATAACAAATACTAGTTCTATAATAGTAAAGGCTCTTTTTAGCATTAATTAGAGAAAATATGCTACTTATAATCAACAGAAATAAATCCTGTATCACTCTCAATAGTTATTACTACATCATTAAGATCATTTTTAAAACTAAGAGTTATTTGACAGTCAGTATGTACTCTTGAAGAGAAGTCAGGAGAAGTACTATCTAAAAAGCCTTTATGAATTCTACCAAAGTAGTCAAAACCTACATATTTGCCTAAATCATCTTTATCTGAATCAACAGGGGTACAGTTAGAAAAAGTAATCATACTATCGTCTATACTGTATTTTTTAGTTAAAAGTATATTAGATGATACATTTTTATCTACATCACTTTTACAAGGAAGTGTCTCATCAGCCATCATAACTTTACCCGTTGACTGGTCAGCAATAGCCTCATTGACATCTATCTTACCATCATAATTTTTATCTGAACCTATATAGTAAAATATGCCATCATCGCTACATTTACCAATACCAAACCTCCAAAATGCTCTTTGCCATTTATCGTTTTGAGGATTGGTAACATTATCTGTAAGTGCCATATGTTTTGCATACATTAATGATGATATTATGCTTGTTACTGCCTCTTCTCTGTAGTCTCTATCTAGTCTAGGCAGTGCCATAGCAGCTAATATACCTAAAACTACTATGACAAAAACGAGTTCTATCATACTAAATGCTGGTTTTAATTTTAGATTATCTATTTTTAATTTTAAATGTTTCATATTTTTTGAAGTGTCCTTCTATAGTATGTAATCCAAGGTGAATTTTCTGGATCTATTGCATTAGGATCTTTATATTTAACATATACATCAACAACAATAGCAGCTATTGCATTTGTAGAACCATCTGTACTATTATATTTTGTAGCAATTTTAGTACTACTTCTTTCTGCATCACTACTATCATTTAATTTTGCTGTGTTAGAACATGGTAGACCATTTCCTAAGTAGTATAGCTTTGTCTCTACAGCATAGCCACCACCATTATTTGCAGATACACTTGCAGATGGTACTTCTCCTGCTCTAAGAGAATTTATTTCAGCATTAATAGTCTCTATACAATCATTTGAACCAGCTCTATCGTAGTTAATGACAGCCATAATTGCATATTCTGTATAACTTTTTGCAAGAAGCATAGCCTGCTCTTTTTTAAACTGAATAGTTGTCCCTTGCACTATCTTACCAGCCATATCAAAAACAAGTATGGCTATTGTAGTCATTATAACAATAATAAATATTGCTGTTACTAGTGAAAAACCTTTTCTCATATTAGACCGCCTTCTCTTTACATGAAGTAATATTGAAATCTTCACCAATATTCTCTTGAGCACATATTTTAAATCTAAGAGTATTTCCTGATTCTGTAAATTTAAATACAGATACATTTTTAATGATTGTAGATGAAGTTTCAGGCCATCCATCATTTAATTTTGTTCCCTCCCAAGGTCTATAGTTGGTATATAAAATAAGATCAAATAGTCCATTTTCTTGCAGAACAGGTCGTATTGCATACGCTGTCCAAGCTAATTTATAGTGTTCAGCTATTACCTTATCTGTTGTACCTGCAGCTGCTCCAGAGAAGTCAAGTTTTTCATCACCATTTCTAACAACAGTAGATACACAACTTTTATCATCATCAACCATACCCATACATCCAGTAGTACCATCATCACTTAAAGCTTGATAAAGCTTTTCTGTACTATTACTAGAGTTTTTAGAATATAAAATATGTCTAAAAAATATTGCAGGATCTTCATCTGAATCTAATGAAACATCACTATTTGATAGATTAGACATAATACTATTTGCAAGTACAAGACTAGATCCTGTAGTAACTATAGTTTTTTGTGAAGAAGCGTTTATATCACAAAATCCATTCCAAGCAGGAGGCATACTAGATGAAAAACCATCTGCATCTGATCCTATCCACTCAATTAGTGTATGGCTGTCATCTTTTGCAGTTGTAGAGCTAAATAGCATATAGTTATCATCTAAGTCATCAGGATTTCTAGCTAAAACTGTACCTCTGATTCTATAGCTTAATATATTTGCAATCTGCTGAGCAGCCAATTCTGTTTTTAGCGAACTGTTATGAGTAGCCTTTTGCAAAACATAGTTCTCATAAATATTAGCTATAACAGATGAACCTATTGATGATACTACACCTAGTATAACTATTACTAAAATTAGCTCTACCATACTAAATGCTTTTAACTGTTTGATATGTTTTTTCATAAGCTACCCTCATTTGATAAAATATTGTTTGCTGAACCAATATTACACATAAAGGCACTCAAATTAATCTGTTTAGCTCCAACTTCATTAGCAATATTTGATGAAACTAATTGAATAGATATCATTTTAATATTTCTAGTTTCATTGTTTTCATTCATTTTATTTCTAAAAGGATTTGAAAAATTAGTTGTTTCTTTAAAGTCTTCTGTATTGTTTGATTTATCTCTAGGACTATCATCTATATAGGCTATCATAGAAGTTATGTTTATATCTTTATCTATGTAATCACCTTCTGCTGTTGAATAATTTTCAGCATTATAAACAGTAATAGTAAAGCTTTCACCATTATAATCATCAATATCATTAAATCCAAAAACTTCACCACTATCGTTATCTGCAGCTAGTTTTGTAGATGCTTTTCTACTATCAGTAATTACAGAGTCAGGGTTAATACAATATCTTCCTCCACCTACACCAACAGCTGTTACTCCAATAGGGTACTTCTCTCCACTAGTACAAGCCGTTAAAACTGTACTTGCTGTTGTTAGTACGGGTTGCCCTACTGTTTGGTTGGTGTCAAAATGATCCCATTGTGATGAGAGTATCATGTTCATTTGTGAAACAGCAGCTGCTATGGACTCTTGTTGCATAGCAACAGAGGAGCTTTTACTAGCAGTGCTAATGAGCATAGGCGCACTCATCATAGCTATAGCTATAATCACCATAGAGAAAATAAGCTCTATCATGGCTATGGCAGGTCTCATTTTTTTAAGTGAGAAAGACATGATCTTTACCAACCCATTCTATTGTGTTTTTGACTATTTGGTCTAGTATTTATAACATTACCAGTATTACCTACACCTTTCCACTCTTGAACAGTTTTCAAGAAGTTTAGTTGGAATCTATTTATACCCTCTTTAATTGAATCTCCATTATATTTTAACCACTCATCAGGAGTAATTCTAATAATAGGACGAATAGGACGATCTTCAACAGGGTATGAAATATTAATCACAGAAGTAGAACCATTAGAGTCTAAAGTTATATTACTACTCAATGATATACTCAATCCTGATACTGTTGATGAAGGTGCAAGTTTAATAACTTTACCATCTTCAAAACTGTGATGACTCATTCTAAACCAAGCTGAATCATTTGTTATTCTTTCTGTTATTCCTCCAAATTGTGTCTCATCTTTACATTTTAAACCAATGCTAGGATCATCTTGACAATAAGTACTAACAAGTAGAGATGTAAATGCTAATGTATCTGGTGCAAATATATCTTGTCCATCAGTACCCTTCATCTCTTTTACACGAGAGTAGAAGAATCTTTTCTTCTCATTTAGTGTTAAATTTCCATCAGCACTATGATTAGAAACAAAGTTAGCATTAGATTCATCTTTACTATCTCCATAAACATTTACTATTGTAAAGTTAACATCAGAGACATTTATGCGTGTATATCTATTTCTATCTAGGTTGAAAATCATATTAACAGTACTACTACCATTATCTTCATCTTTAAATTCACTCTTTGAGATAGTTATGTTTGTATCAGCCTTTTTGGCATCTTTATCAGCTATTTTTCTCATTAGTTTAACTTCTGCATCATTCTCATCTACAATAGTACTAGGTGTAGTTTTGTAAGCTGTTGCTAACTTAAGGTTTTTCTCTTCAACACATGATGCAGTATAGTTTGTAAGTTTTCCACCTGCAGCACCTCTTGCTGTTATTGTACCACCTATAGCAACACCCATTTTACTATCTTCATCTAAATCATTCATATATACCCACTCTGGATGAGCATTATTTGGTAGAACAGTTGAGTTTAGCTCTAAACTAAATGAATAAGGCAATATTTGTGTAACTATTTTAGTATAGCTTCCTGACTCATCACCATCTATAATATCTGAACTAAGTATACAACCTAGTTTTTCATCAGCATCAGTATCTATTAGATCTTTATCTATAAGACAGTCATTACACTGTTTTAAAGCACTATTTTTACAAGATTTTTCAAATATAGTTTTATAAGGGTTGTTATATGATTTATCTACCATAGTAAAGTTAGAATCCCACATATCAAAGTTATAATCACCTACATTATCTTGTTTAAATTTACTTACAGCTTTACCATCAAAGAAACGAGCTGCTATTGTGTTGTCATATTTATCGTTACATCCAGCTTTATTTGTATCTGCAAACTCAACAAAAGCCTCTGTAGAATCTTTTTTGTTTGGTTTATTTGTTTTAATTTCTGATTTTTCTGTAAAATCGTCAATAGTATTATACCCTTTAACAGGATTGTCATTAGAATCAATAGCTGTTAGGTTAAGCTCATAAGGATACTCAGCAGCTAACTTTGTAATGTTTTCATTATCATTTTGAGTAATAGTAATACTTTGTGTTGTTGAATTACCATCAATACCTAAGTCAGTTACTTTTGCTTTAATCGCTTTTGGACGAATGGCAAAGTTATCTCTTGCACAGTATGGTTGTGCAAAGTAGTCACGAAGACAAGCGTAACAACCTGTTGCTTGGTTATCGTAAGGTAGTCTTGTACTTGTGTAGTCATAAGGACTTTGACAAGCA
>Ga0256827_10002050_pt1 | contig 12993 bp, 15 predicted proteins | sample CV84metaG_FD_185977 | JGI IMG/M metagenome (GOLD analysis project Ga0256827, IMG submission 185977) | Hydrothermal vent microbial communities from East Pacific Rise, Pacific Ocean - CV84 | ecosystem: Environmental > Aquatic > Marine > Hydrothermal vents | place: Pacific Ocean: East Pacific Rise... | reverse complement strand
TACTTTTCTTCCAAATAAAAAAACACTTTATGTTTTTATAAGTCAATCTGGTGAAACTGCTGATGTTAGAGAATCTGTAAAAATTGTAAAAGAAAAAGGTTGTATGACTTTTGGTTTAGTAAATGTTGTTGGTTCAACAGTTGCTAAAATGTGTGATTTTGGCCTTTATACTCATTCTTGAATAGAAGTATGAGTTGCTAGTACTAAAAATGTAATTGGGCAATTGTCAGTATTATTACTTATGGCTTTGAGTTTTGGTTCAAAAAGAAACTTACAAATAAAAGAAGTTAGAAAAATAATTTGAGAAATTGAAGAATTATCAATTTTAATGAAATCTCAATTAGAAAATACTAAAAAAATAAGAAAAGTAGCAGAAAAATATTCTAAATATAATGATTTTTTCTTTTTATGAAGAAATTTGCTTTTCTGAACAGCTGAAGAATGTGCTTTAAAATTAAAAGAGTTAACTTATCTTCATGCAGAATGTTATGCAACTTGAGAATTAAAACATTGACCATTAGCTTTAGTTTGACCAGATTTTCCTTGTGTAGCACTTAATTTGAAATGAGTTTTAGAATCTAAAACTGCTTCAAATATAAAAGAAGTTAGAGCAAGAAACACAACTGTTTTATGAATTATAACAGAAGGTTTAGATAATTCAGAACTATATGATGATATTATAGAAGTTCCAGAAACAAGTCATATATTAGCTCCTTTTACTCCGATGATACCAATGTGGTTATTATCAGTAGAAATTGCAAAAATACTATGAAAAGATGTTGATAAACCTCAAAATTTAGCTAAAAGTGTAACTGTAGAATAATATGTGGCTACTTAGATTTCAAAATATAAAATCATCTGATTATGGTAAAATTACTAGGCTTTGTAAAAAGTCTGGTTTTTGTCCTAAAAAATTTTCTGCAACTATTTTTGTTAAATGAATTTTAATTCATATTTTATTAAAAAAATCTTGGAGGAAAATAGCAGAACAAATTTGAGTGCCATACCTCCCTATTTATCAATTTTATAAAAGAATTGAAGATAAATCTGAATTATTTGAAATGCTTGAATATTTTTGTGAAAAAAAAGTTATTTCATATATTTGAGATGAAAAAAATGCAAATAGAGAATTTTTAGAAAGTGATGAATTAGTTCAAAAAAGTTTATTACAACTAAAAAAACTATAATTTTAAATTATAGTTTTTTTAGTTGATTATTTCTTAAACTAATGTTATCAATTCCTTTCTTTCTGAAAAAGTTAAGTATCAAATGATTTTAAGCCAGCTTAGCTTTTCTTTTGCACTTATTTTAACAGAATCTGCAATTGCATTTATTAGTTCTTTATCAATTATTATTGATTTTTTCATAATTTACGATATTATTTATATAAATTATTTTATAAAAAGAAATAATTAATTACACACACACTGTAATTAAGGTACAACTGATTTTAATACATTGTTTAAAATATATTCTTTATCACTTGTTTCTCAATTACAGATATATTATGACATAATAAAAAAAATATGTCAAATTAATTAAACTTTTTATTAATAAAAATATAAAATGATAAGAATATTATGAATAGACCCTTGAACAACAACTGTTGGTTTTGCTATTATAGATAAGGAAAAACAGCAGTATGATATAATAGATTATTGAGTTTTTTCAACTACTCCAAAAATATCAATAAATAAAAAATTACTTGAAATATGAAATGATATTGTAGAAATAATTAATCATTATAAACCTGATATTATTTCAGTTGAAAAACTTTTTTTCCAAAATAATATCAAAACTTGAATTGATGTAGCTCAAGCAAGATGAGTAGTTATGTATGAAGCAATGAAAAATAACATAGATATTCAAGAATATACTCCTCTTCAAGTTAAAAAAGCAATTACAGGTCACTGACAGGCTAAAAAAATGCAATTACAAAGAGCATTGCAAATTATTTTTAAATTGGATGAAATTCCAAAACCAGATGATGCAGCTGATGCAATTTGATTAGCTTATATGGGAGGCTTAAATTCACAAAAAAATATAAAGATATTATGTTAAAAATAATATCTTTATATTTTTTTGAGTCTTTTTCTTAAAAAACTTTAATATATAATTAAAAAATCTTTTATGAATATACATTATTATAATTGTTATAAATAAAACTATAATAAACTTTTTATATCAATTATTTATATTTAAATTTGAATTAATAATTGTTAATATAATTATATGCCAAAAATATAACCATAAACTAAAACTACTAAAAAATTCTAATATACTTTTAAAAAATCATTTTAAATTAATTTTAATAAAAACAGTGCTAATTAAAAATGATATAAATAATCACCAAATTAAATAATAATCTCTTGCAGGATATTTAAAATCTTGTGGAAAAAATTTAAAATTATCTAATCAATATTTTGAAAATAAAATTCAAATTAATATTGAAAATAATAATCAAATTCAGATTAATCTATTTTTTAATTTTAAATTAACTAATAGTATTCAAAATCCTGATAATATTCAATATGGTATTAAATAATAAATATATTGATGAATAAAAATATCACCAATATTTTTTCAAGAAAATGGAAAATAATTGATTAATAAACTATAGATTATATAGATAATTAATAATATCAATATAAAAATAACCTTATTAAATTTATTATATATTTTATATAATAATGGATTTATAAGTGCAACTAATAAAAATACTCTTATAATCCAAACATATCAAATACTAGTAGCTCACTGAAAAAGTAAAAAAGTTCATATAATTTTTCATTCAAATAAAAAGTTATTTCAAGTTATATAATTTATTAAATAGGTAATTATAAAAAATATTGATAAAAATACCCAAGTTGGGAGTATTAAACGTACAATTCTTTTAATATAATATCATTTTAAATCAATTTTTCTATTATTATTTGATAAAAAAAATGACATCCCAGAAATTACAACCATCATAGGAACATCAAAATTTCTTAATTGGAAAATTAAAGTTTGTGGTGATATAGTATGTGCTAATATAATTAATAATAATCATATTAACCTCATGATATCTATAGATTGATCTCTTTTTTTCATATTATTTTATTTAGAAAACCATCATTTTATTGATGTTGTATAATTTTTCATATCAGTATAGTTATCTCATTCCATCCATAAAACTGATTCAAATTTACTTTTTCATGCAGGAATAAATGGTCTAATTAGTAATTTATTATTATTTTCTAAAAAAAGTTTAGAAACATATTTTCAAGTACTTCTATTAAAATCAACTTTATATAATTTATATTTGTTATTTCAATAAATTTCAGTTTTTAATTCTTTTTCACTAGAGTTAATAGCATTTGAAGAATAATATACTATAGAAGGATTATTTGGATCAATAGTAATTCATCCAGCAAAATCATTTTCTATTTTATAAAGAGAATTTCATCATTTTGCAATCATTTTTTTCTTCCATACTCAATCTTTTGTAAACCAGGCATAATAATAATAAATATTTTTAAAATCATCATTTTTTCATAAACTTACACTGAAAACAGCTACAGGTAAACCTTCTTTTGTATATTCTAAATCCCATACCCATGCCTTTCAAAATGGAATATAATCATCAATAGTTTGATTTTTATTTAATTCATTTTCAGAATAATTATAAATAATTGTTCATTTTTCATTGATATTATTATTATTAATTGGAGAATTTGAAATAGATTTTATAATTTTTCAATTAGATTTATTTAAAAATCAGTTTTTATAATAAATATGATAAATTGAATTTTTTTCTTTTCTAGGATGTCAATCAGTATAAATCATATCAATTCTATCAATTGAATTCGATGCATAATGAACGTAAGGTCTTCTAGCTGAATTAGTTATTATCTTTTTAGGATTTGACCAAGTATTTCATAAATTATCTGAATAAATCATAGTTGGTTTATTATCTAACCAGCGCATAAAAATATATAATCTTTTTTCTTTTTTTAAAAAATATCAATTTGAATATCAAGTAAAGTTTTCAGATTTATAAATATATTGTTTTTCATCAGTTAAATTATCAATAGTTTTAGGATAATTATTTTTTGTTTTTCTAAAAAAAAATCAACTATCTTTTCAGTGTCCATTATAGCTTAAAAATATATTTTTATCAGGCAAAATAGTTAATGAAGCATGATCATGAGAATCAACAACTGATGATTTATCTGTTGAAATATCAATATTTATAATATTTTTATTTTCAGGATTATATGATGAAAAATTATTTTTTTGATTTTTCATTGAAATATAAGAAAAGAAAAGTTTTTCATTATTCCAAATAGTAACTGGGTCTGTATGCCAAACCCATGCTCAATTATCAGCTAATTTAATTATTTTTCATTTTACAGGTAGAATTGTATATTTATCTTTAAAATAAAATCAAGAACCAAATATTAAAAATGATACAATTAATATAATTATTTTTTGTTTTATATTCATATACTATATTAATTTTATTGAAATATCATTCATTCACATACTAATTAATGCACCATTTAATAATGCAATAGTATCTGAATTATTAACAGAATTTTTAGCAAATTTTGTTTTAAATTTTATTTCTAAATTATTTCAAGATATTCTACAAAATGCTCATTTAATACTCATTGTAACCATAGCCTTTGCTCAATTTTTCTTTAAAGTATTTAAAAATAAATCATTATTAAATTCTATACTTTTTTCATTGAAAGTGGTATCTTGAACTTGTATTTTATCACCAGAGACCGGTCTTTTTTCAATTTCTTCTTCTCAAAAAATATCATCAATATCTGAAATATCTAATTCAACTTTAGGTTCTTTTTTAATTATAGTTTCAGCCTTACTGAGACCGGTATCTTTCTTATTATTAACAGTATTAGAGACCGGTCTCTCTGAACTCTTTGAAGAATATTCACTAACAATCTTTAAAATCCCTATCAAAAAAGTAGTATTTTCATCTAAAGAATTTTTAGTTTTAGAATAAGTTTCATCTAAAATATCTAAAACTTTAATATAATCTGAAATATCTTGATTATTTTTAATTAAATAAACAGCTTTATTTTTTATAAAAAATATTAATTCTTTAAAAAATAATTTAATATTTTTTCATTCTGCTATTAATTCATCAAAATTATCAACTATTTTAGGATTTTTATTTAATAATTTTTCTAAAAAATTATCTAAAACTTCTCACTTTACTATTCATAAATTCTCTACAATATTTGAATAATTTATTTCAGAATAAATTACTAACTGTTCAAATAAAGAAAGTGCATTTCTTAAAGCACCACCTGAATTATTAGCTATATAATCTAAACTTTCTTTATCTATTTTTATTTTTTCTTCCTTGGCTATATATTCTAGTCTTAATTTAATATCAGTAACAGAAATATTTTTCATATCGTATCTCTGACATCTTGAAATTATTGTATCTGGAACTTTATGAGTTTCAGTTGTAGCTAATATAAATTTTACATAACTTGGTGGTTCTTCCAAAATCTTCAAAAGTGCATTAAAAGCACCTTTAGAAAGCATATGTACTTCATCAATAATATAAATTTTATATTTAGCATTTGTTGGCTGAAATTGAGCTTTTTCTATAATTTCTCTAATATTATCAACCCCAGTATGACTAGCTGCATCAATTTCAATAACATCAACCAAACTTTCAGTATTTATTGCCTCACAAATTCCACATTTATTACAAGGATTACCATTATCAGGATTTTCACAATTCACAGCCTTTGCTAGTATTCTAGCAGTACTAGTCTTCCCTGTCCCTCTTGGTCAGCATAACAAATAAGCCCCAACTGTCTTATTATCAGCCACGGCTTTCTGCAAAGTATTTTTCACAAATTCTTGCCCCACCAATGATTTAAAATCTTGTGGTCTATATTTTAGATAAAGTGCCATATTTTTTTATTTTAAAATTTTAAAAATTTCTAACATACTAGGTCAAGCTCATTCAAGTCAGTTTGCAGACAAATATAAGACTCATTTATTACTTCATCACCAAACTAAAGCAGTATATTTTTCATCAAATCAAATCATATAAACATTATTTGGTGAAATTATTTTTCTTCAAAATTTTGTTTTATATCTAATTATTGATGTTCCAGTTTTCATTGATACATTTTTTCAAGGAACTTTCATAAATTTATTCCAAAATCTTGGTTTTTCATCTCATTTATTAGCTAAAATATCTTTTATAATGTTTGCTGTTTTTTCTTTTATTATTTGTTTATCTCATAATTTTCAATTATTTGAAAAAATCGTGTATCAATTTACTATTTTTAATAAATTCAGATTTGTTTCTCAAAGTGCTAAATCTAATCATTTTGATTTTTTTACTTTTATTCAAAAATTATTTAATAATTTTTCTAATTTTATTTTTCATCATCATAAATGAAACATTTTTATAGATGGAATATTTCTACTTGTGTTTAATGCTTTTTCTATTGTTATCTCTCACATAAATCTATAATCAAAATTATTTACTTCTACTCATTCTTCAAATTCTGTTTTTTCATCTATAATTTTAGTTTTTCTTGTTAAATTATTTTTTTCAATTCAAAGAGTATAATTAAAAGGTTTTATTAATGAACCAATTTTTTCTTCTTTTAAAATTGAATAATTTCAAACTAAAGAAATTATATTTCAAGTTTTATTATCAATAACAATTCAATTTAAATAGTCTGTAGTAAATCTATTTTTATTTTTTTCTTGATATTTTTTTAAAATTTTTTCTATTTTTTCTTGATAATCATTATTTATTTCTAATTTTGTATTTGTTCAAACTAAATTTTCTGGATTTTTATTTAAAATTTCTTTTCATATTTTTCATTTTAAATATTTTACTATATTTCTAAGTAAAATATTATTTTTTATTTTTTCATTTTCTTCTAAAGAAATAATTTTATTAAAAATTTTATTTAATTTTTCTATATCAAATTTTGCTAAATTAATTTTATCAATTTTATTTTTATATTTCTTTCATTTTGAAGTTTTTGATAATTCTTTTTTTGAATTATCTTCTATATTATTTAAAATTTTATTTTGGAAATCAAAACTATAATTTCCAAAAGTTACATTCAATGTAAGTAAAATACTTACAATTATTAAGATTGTTTTTTTCATATTTTTAGTATTATTAATTTAAATTAATTTTTTTACCTCAAAAACTCTAAATAATTTTCTAAAGATTTTTCTACATTTTTTACTATAAAAAGTAAAGAATCTCTTATATTTCCTCTATTTTTTATTTTTCATTTATTTTTTTATCTAAATATTTTTTAAAATTTTATGCTTGATGTAATATTCTGTAAATAATTACAGTTTTATTTTTATTATTTACTTTATAAAAAATGGAATATTTTTGCACTAATAATCTTCTATGATCAATATGAACTTCCATAAAAATTTCAGGAAAATATTCTAATGAATAAATTTTAGAATATAATAAATTTCTTAATTTAAAAAGTAATTCTTTTGATATAAACTGTTTACTAAGAAATATCATAAAATTTTCAATATCAGAATGTGCTTCTGGTAAAATTTCAACTTGATATTTCATTTTATTTATAAAGATTATTTATAAAATTAGTAGTTTTATCATAACTATCATTTACTGAAATAGTCTTTATAAAACCATTTTCTTTTAATTCTTTTTGTGTTCTATTTTCTGTATTATTTAATTCATTTGTTTGCCAATTAGAGATTTGATTATTTTCTTCAATAAAAATATAATCTAAAACATTGCTTTTATTTTCTAAAACTTTTACTGTCATATTTTTTTAATTAATTATAAAAATCTATTTTCTAACTATTAATTTATTTTCTTTTATTTCTTCTAATATTTTTTTTGCAACTGTTTTGTCATGCCATTGTTCTGCTCAGTCATTTCTCATAATTATATGTTCATCTCACTTCCCTGCTAAAAGAACTATATCTCATTTTTTAGCTGCTACTAAAGCTGTCATAATTGCCTCTTTTCTTTCTGGAATAATCCAAAATCATTCTCATTCTTTTCTTTCAATTCAAGGAATTACATCTTTCATTATTTCATGCACATCTTCAGTATAATTATCATCTTCTGTTAAAATAACTAAATCTGAAAATTCTGCTACAATTTGTCACATAACTGGTCTTTTAATTTTATCTCTATCTCAAGTTGCTCAAAAAACAGTAATAATTCTTTCAACTCAATCAAGATTTTTTAATGTTTGTAGTACATTTTTTAAAGCATCTTCAGTGTGGGCATAGTCAATATAAATTTTGAAACCATCTTCACTCTCAAGTAAATCCATTCTTCAAGGAACTCAACTAACTCAATAAATTGCTTTTTCAATAATATTTCTAGAGAAACCTAAACTAGTAAAAATTCAAACAGCACACATTATATTGTATACATTAAATTCTCAAATTAGTTTAGTTTTTATTTCTAAATTTTCTCAAGGTATTTTTAATTCAAATTCAGTTCATTCAATAGAGGTTTTAATATTTTTAGGTTGTAAATTTGCTTTATAATTTTTTCAATATGTAAAAAGTGTATCATAAGTTTCTGATGTAAAAAGTTCTGAATATTCAGAATCTATATTAACAATAGCAACTTTTTTTATTCACTCTTTTCTTTTATAAAACATCATCTTTTTAAAAATTTCTAGTTTTGTAGCAACATAATCTTCCATTGTTTTATGTAAATCAAGATGATCTTGAGTAATATTTGTTAATGCAACAATATCATAATTTATTCACCATATTCTAGACATTTTTATTCAATGACTTGCTGTTTCAATTACAGCAATTTTACAACCTTTTTTCTTAGCATAAGCTAACCATTTTTGTAATACAAAAGCATCCGGAGAAGTCATTTTTGTATCATTTGTAAATTCTTCATCATCAACAATTATGTTTACAGTTGTAAACATAAAAACTTTTTTTCAAGCCTCTTTTAATCATTGAGCAACAATATTACAAGTAGTAGTTTTTCAGTTTGTACCTGTAATTCAAATAATCAACATATCTTTATGTGGAAAATTATACATCACATTTGCAATTATTGCTCTTATTTTATGGTATAAAAGTCTTAATGGGTTATCTAATCAAATTAGAGATTTTACTTTTTTTAGCATATTTTTTTATTTAAGTTTTAATTACTGTAAATATACTTTTAAAAGCCAAAAAATCAAAAAAAAATTAACTAAAATTGTTTTAGTTAATTTTTAATAATTATATTCTACAATATCTCAAATATTTACAAATTCTACATTTATTAAATTTTCAAATTTTACTTCATCTAAATCATCAATATCTGGTGCTTTTATGAATGGTCTAATTTTACAAATTCAAGATTCTTCATTAATTTCTTCAATGTAACCAGTTTGAATAGTTCCCTTTCTTAGTTCATCTTTTTTATCATAAACTGAATTTAGGATTTTTCTTAATTTAGTTAATCTTATATTTATAGTTTCTGAATCAATTTTATTATCTAATTTTGAACTTCAAGCTAAAGGTTCATCGTGATAACCAAAAACTGAAACTGAATCAAATTCATATTTTTTGGCAAATTCCAGTAATTCATCAAAATCTTCTTCTGTTTCTCCTGGAAAACCTACTATAAAGTTTGTATGAAAAAATGGATTCTCAAAATTTTGTTTAATAAAATCAAGTAATTTAAAAATATGTTTTTCATCATAAAATCTTCCCATTCTTTTTAGGACTGTGGGTGATATATGTTGAAATGGAAAATCAAAATATGGAAGCATTTTTTCTAATTTTGAAAGTCTTTCTAAGTGTTTAAGACTTAAAATATCAGGATACATATAAAAAATTCTATAAACAAAATCTCATTCTATTTTGTCTATTTCTTCCAAAAGTTCTAATAATTGAGGTGCTTTATATAAATCAACTCAATATCTTGTTGTATCTTGAGAAATTATTTCAATTTCTTTAATTCAAGATTTTACCATTATTTCAACTTCTTTTATAATATCTTCAATTGTTCTTGATTTTTGTTTTCATCTAATTTCTGGAATAATACAAAAACTACATTTATTATTACATCATTCAGAAATTTTTAAATATTCATAACCTAAATCAGCTTTCAAAAAAGCTCTTACTTTATCAGAATTATAAATAAATGCTTTATCTCAAATAGATTTTTCAAATTTTTTTAATTTAAAATCATTTATTTTTTCTTTAAAAATAGCCTTTTTAGAATTTAGGTCTTTTAATTTTTCAAAATCTTTATAACTTAAAACTTGATATAAATTTTCTAAACTATTTAAAAAGTCATCATTTTTTACTTGAGTGTAACATCAGATAATAATTAACTTTTTTCATAAATCATTATATTCCTGCATTGTATTTTCAGCTTCTTCTCTACTACTACTCAAAAAACCACAAGTATTTATTATTACATATTCTACTTCTTCATCCTCTGGAGTTTCATAAAAATTAAAACTAACTTGAGGTCAATTTTCTTTTAAAATTTCTCACAAAAAAAATTCAAGGTCTACCAAATTTTTAGTACATCCCAAATTTATTGCTGAAAAGTTTATTTGTATTATCATTATTATTTTTTATTATTTTTAATTATTTTTAATTATTATTTTTAATTATAATAAAAAAAATAAAACTCAAACAAATAAGTTTATTTTTATTTTTATTTTTTTTCTGAAATTAATTTATCTAATTCTTCTATAATTTTTCAAACATATTCTTCTGTTTTTAAAAAATCAATATTTTTAATTTTCAATGCTTTAAAATTAAAATTTTGTGAAAATTCAGCTGAATTATTTTTTATATAAAATAAAAGTTCTTTAAAGATAGCTTTAATTGCTTCTAATCAATATCCTAAGTCTTTATCTGATAAGATCATATTTAAACTTTTTCTTTTGAAATCTTGATTTTTAAAAAATATTGCCAAAAAGTCTCAAAAAAATGTACTTCATAAAAATCATTCAATATCATTTATGTTTTTATTAAAATATTCTGGAAATATTAAATTTCAAAATATTTCTCATAAAAATGTATATTTATCTTCATATTCATCAAAAGTCTCTTCTCAAGTTTTTAAATTTAAAACAGAACTTACTTTTCATGTATACTCTGTTTTATTTCCAGTTTCATCATTTTCTTCTAATAATAAAGCATAATAAGGTTTATATATACTAACTTCACCATCCATAATTAATACCTCTTCTCATTTTTTTCACTTATAAAAAACATTTTCAATTTCTCTATCAAAAATTATAAAATCTTTTCAAAATTCATTATACATAATAATTTTTCAATCAACTTCTTGAATTTCATTAAATTTTGTTGCTTGATTTTCACTTAAAAATAAATCTTGTGCTGCATAAGTATATTTTAAGCAATGATAATATCTTCAATTTAAAATAAATATATTTTTTCATAAATTAAATTCTAATTCTAAATTCTTTAATTCATTCTTTTTTGAAGCTTTAATATCTTTTTCAAATTTTCATTCTATTTTAATTTCAGTAAGTTCTGAACTTTTCAAATATTCAACTAAAATTACATCAACATTATTAGTATTTTCTCTTACTAATTCTTCTTTTTTACTTTTATAAGCATCAATTTCCTTATCTAATCAAGTTTTATAAACTCAATTAACATCATCTTCTCAAATAATATCTATTTCACTAGTTTTCATATTATTAATTTTAATTAAAAAATATATTTATATTGTGGTAAATATAAATATATTTTTTTGTAAGTCAAAAATTTATTTGACTTTTTTAGTATCATCTTTTTACATAAAGAATATAGTTATTCACTTCTTCCCTATTACATTGTTTCTCAAATTTTTCAGCCATATTTGGATCAAAAGAAATATTTGTGCAATATTCAATATTTTCTGATACTTGTGGATTATAGACAAAAAGGTCTTTTTCTACTGGTACCCCCCAAAATACAAAGAATAATATTGATTCCATATTGTTTTAATTAGTTTTAAATTAAAGACATATTATAAGTTTTTAACATTTTGTAAAACTTTTTTCCAAATATTTGCATTAATTTAAATTATATAATATAATTAGGTAATATTTAAATAAATAAAAAATTATGTGATGAAATTTTGAAACACCTAATAGTGATGTAATAAAAATAGAAGCTTTAATAATAGATATTAAAATAAATATAGATTGAACTCAAACATATACTAGTAAAGAATGAGATAAATTAGATAAAATACTTGAAGCAATGATAAAAAAATTAGGTGAACCTTATTCTTATACTGCAATTAGTAAATTAAAATGATATAATTTAAAAGAATGAACAGTTATTTGATATACAATTGATCAATATACTTGATTGCCAAGTGTATTAATTGACTGAACACCTTATGAAAAAATAGAATCCTATAATAATAGAGATTATGTAGATTATGGTGAAGATAATAATTTATTTTAAAAAGAAAAAATTGAATTTTTCTTTTTTTAATTAATTTGAAAAAAAATCTGTTAAATATTTTAATAGCTCTTCTAAATAAATTTTTTTTCATTTTATATAAATTTCTTTTCTATGGTATCATATTATTTTTTGAAAACCGTATTTTTCATACAAATTTTCCAAAGGTTTTCAAGTTTTAATATCATAAGCATCATTATCTAAAACAATAATATCTCCGTCATTCATCTCATTTTTAATATATTGTAACATATAATTAGTAGGACTTATTCCAGTTTTTTTTCTTATTGATATTTTGTCACTATTATTTGTTGATTTAATACTTGATATATCAAATAATTGAATACCATTTCTTTCTGTTAAATGATATTCAATTTTAGGACTCAATTTTTTATCTCATAAATAAATAAAAATATTATAGTTATCTCACCAAGTGAACTGCCCCCACTAAAGTATAGTGGAAATAAAAAAGAGATTTAGTTATCTAAAAGATGATTTCTGTAAGCAACAGGAGTCATCTTTTTTTTGTTC
>Ga0256827_10002049_pt1 | contig 12994 bp, 11 predicted proteins | sample CV84metaG_FD_185977 | JGI IMG/M metagenome (GOLD analysis project Ga0256827, IMG submission 185977) | Hydrothermal vent microbial communities from East Pacific Rise, Pacific Ocean - CV84 | ecosystem: Environmental > Aquatic > Marine > Hydrothermal vents | place: Pacific Ocean: East Pacific Rise... | reverse complement strand
TAACTATTGATATTCTCTCCCGTATTATTCCAACCTTCCGGTAAACCAAAATGATTTTTATCAGAAGAAGTTGCCAGGATCATAAAAAATTTTGTATTTGGTTTTACACCGTCTTTACCAGTAAAAACATAACTTCCATCTTTTCCAACAGCTTTGCCTGACAATACTTTTTGCTCTGTTGTTAAAAGAAGTACATGAAGCTGTGTACCATCTGCTTCATACAATACATCACCATTAACATTACTGTCCCCATCTCCGTCATTGAAAATATATCCGGATAACTTCAACTCTTTAAATGCCATACTTACTGTAGCAGGGTCAGATACAATATCTGCTTCATCTGTTACAGTATAGGAGAACTGTATTTTTTGCTCTCCATTTTCAGGATCAATCGTAAGTTTTCTGGGATCAGGTACAATAAAATTTTCTTTTATGATCTTTTTCCCATTATAGTAAAGAGTTGCATTCTTTGGCAATTCGTGAATAGTATAAATTAATTTTTTACTACTCTCATCATCACTTCCTTTTAAAGCAGGTACAGCCACTCGTATCATATCTCCAGGATTAAGCTGCTCCTCTATAGTAATATTATCGGCAGATGCTTTATGGTTCATACTAAAATCAACATTTTTCACATCCTTGATACTGACATCTACCAAAACCATACCATCATTGTTTCCATCATTCCCTGTCTCAGCATCCATTACACCATCACCTGCATTATTCCAGCCATTTGGAAGGCTAGAAGTACTTGCAAGTGGTTCTGTACTTATAATGACATAGTATTTCCTATTTGGTACAATATGATTTGTACCATCAAATAAATAACTTCCGTTTGAAGCAATAGAAGTAGATGCCAGGATGATCCTCTTTTCATTTAGTAAAGTTGCATACAGAGGCTCATCACCTATATATGATATAGGTTTTCCATTGACCATAGCATCACCATCACCATCATTATATACTTGACCAGAAATACTCAAACCTGCAAAAGGCATTGTAATCGTTGCCGGATGTGAAACTACACCCACTTTATCGGCTGTCACATAAGTGATCTTTACGATTTGATCTCCATTGTCAGGATCAACTGTCAATCTTGAGGGGTCTTTAATTTCAACATTCTTCTTGCTGATCTTCTTCCCATTATCATACAGCGTTGCATTCTGAGGTAAATCACTGATCATGAATCGGATCTTTGCTCCATTTTCACTGTCACTTCCCTCAAGTTTTGGTACAACAACTCTGCTATCACTACCTGGATTAAGCTGAGTAAGCTGTGTAATATTTTTAGCCACAGGTCTTATGTCTAAACCAAAGTGTATCTGTTCTATGTTCTTATCTTTAAGTGAAACAACAACAATACCATCTCTATATTTATCTTTTTTTGTGGATACAGAGTGAATACTCTCTCCGGAATGTCCCCATTTTACAGGGAGAACAGATCGTAAACCAGACTTTTTCGTAGTAATAATCAATGCATAATTACTATAAGGCTGCAACCCATCACTGTTATCAAAATGGAATGTCCCCTCTCTATTCAAAGGTTTGGAAGATAAAACTTTTTCTTTATGATCTACAAGTGAAATATAAAGTTTTTTCCCATCTAGTTCAAATATTTGTTCACCGTCCACCACTCCATTTCCGTCAAAATCATGAAAAGCAGCACCAGAGACTTTAAGTCCTCTAAATGGAATAATGACCGTTTTCACATCAGAAACTGTACCATTTTGATCTGTCGTTGTATATTCAAATACCACAGTAACATCACCATCTTTAGGATCAACGGTCAGCTTATTTGGATCTTTTATTACCGCACCTACATCAGTAATTTTTTCTGCATCATAATAGAGCGTACCATTACGTGGCAATTTAACTATTGTATAGGTCAGGTTTTTATCTGCTTTCATCGATACAACTTGAACTTGTGCATCAAGACCAGGATTAAGCTGTTGTTCTTTGGCAAATGGTTTGACTATTGCTTTATTTGCATAACTTAAAGTCATTGTTGAAAACATTGATATTGCTATTGGTAATATAATTTTAGAAAATTTCATTTTTTCCCTTTTTGATCCATACATAATTAATCGATTATTTTATATAAAAACAACTTTGGTTGTACTTCATTGTTTGGCTTATCTGAAACTATGCAAAGAAGAGGTATAATTTTTTAAAATTACCAGGAGGTTTAAAATGAGTAGTGCATTGGTTGTTTTTAGCGGTGGGCAGGACAGTACAACATGTTTAGCCTGGGCTAAAAACCGTTACGATCATGTTGAGACCATCACATTTGATTATTGTCAAAAACATTCTATAGAAATAGAACAGGCTCAAAAGATCAGCAAGATCCTAGATGTAGCAAACTATGTTTTCACCACAGATATATTCAACCAACTGGCAGATTCTGCTTTACTTGAAGTAAACAAAGAGGATAATATAAATGCCTCTCATCATTCAAAACCAAATCTTCCTGCTTCATTTGTCCCAAACCGCAATGCCATTTTCTTTACTATAGCACATGCCTATGCACAAAAAATGGGTCTTGACCATATCATCACGGGTATCAACCAAACCGATTACTCCGGCTACCCAGACTGTCGAGAGAGTTTCATTAAAAGTCTTGAAAGTTCACTCAACATGGGAAGCGAATCAACCATAGAATTTAAATACCCACTTATCAACCTCACAAAAGCAGAAACATTTAAATTGGCTAAAGAAGAAGGTGTGCTGGATCTTATTATCAATGAATCCCATACTTGTTACAATGGAGACCGTTCTGTTAAACATATATGGGGTTACGGCTGCGGAAATTGTCCTGCCTGTATTCTTAGAAAAAAAGGATGGGATGAGTATATCACTCCTAATTAATCTATCTGTTATACAAAAAATTACTCACTAATGTGTGTAATGCCAAGGAATTTGATAACTCAAGTAAAAGATTTGGATCAATAGTATATGCTTTATATGAACGATGTAGCCGTTGTTTGTGGGGTAATTTGAGTTGAAATGAAAGGGGTTGAAATTAAGTAGGTGGCGGAGAGTGAGGGATTCGAACCCTCGGTAAGCGTTAGCCTACACGCCCTTAGCAGGGGCGCGGATTAAACCAGCTCTCCCAACTCTCCAATGTGTTTTGTGGGTGAGATTATAATGAAATTGGCTTAAACTAAAGCTTAAAAAACAAGAGATTACTGTATGATTTTAAAAAATATTGAGGATTAATATTATGTTTCAGAAAATGGCACCATTACTTGTCTTAGCTCTATTTGCAATTGGGGTTTATTTTATGATAGGTGGCATGAAAAATGCCATAGATATGGCTGACCATAAAAAAGTGAAAGCCAAACAAGAACAAAACAGATAATCCCTTTAAAGGGTAACAATTACTTTTAAGATCTCTTCTACTTTTGCCTGAGGATCTTCATCTCTATAGATGGGTCTTCCTATTACAGGGTAGTCCACACCCTCTTTTGCAGCCAAATCTAAAGTCGCTACACGTTGTTGGTCTCCGGCATCTTCACCAAATGGACGTATGCCCGGACAAAGCGTTAAAAATTTCTCACTGGTAGCATTTTTGATTGCCCTGCTCTCAAATGTTGAACACACTACACCATCCAAACCATTTTCATAAGACATTTTGGCAAACTGTTCTGCTTTTTCATCGATACTTTTTTCATATACTAGCTGAAAGTTCGCTTCATCAAAAGAAGTTAACGCTGTGACAGCAAGGACCAAAGGACGATCTTCATATGTAGATAGTCTCTTCATCACCGTTTTCATAGCAACAGAACCGGCACTCGCATGAATGTTGAACATATCAACACCCAGTTTGGCTATCTCTTCTGCTGCATCTGCCATAGTGTTTGGAATATCATAAAGTTTTAAGTCTAAAAATATCTTAAAATCCGGATTGATGGCTTTAAGTGCTTCAATAAAAGGTTTTCCGTCACGAATATAGGCACGAAATCCTACTTTCATCCAAACTTTATAGTTTTTAAGTGACTCTGCCAAAGCTAAATTTTCTTCTGCTGATGGTAAATCAAGGGCTACACATAGTTCCATAGTTCAAACCTCTAATAAATTATTGGTATAATAATACCTTAAAATCAATAAAAGGCTAAACTACACATGTTTGGAAAAAAAACAAAAAGATACGACATTCCTCAAGATATTATGGATACATACAACTACGCTAAGTTCAACACTTCAAAAGGGATCATCTGGGTAAAACTATATCCTAATGATGCACCCAATACAGTAGCGAACTTTGCACACTTGGCTGGGGAAGGTTTTTACAATAACTTACAGTTTCACAGAGTAATTCCTGGATTCATGGCTCAAGGCGGTTGCCCACACTCGGGACCTACAGGTAATGCAGCAATGGCAGGAACAGGTGGACCAGACTGGCAGATAGATTGTGAAACCGATACAAGTACAGAACCACACAGAAGAGGAACCCTCTCTATGGCACATGCAGGACCAAATACCGGAGGAAGCCAGTTCTTCATCACATTTGTACCAACACCTCACCTAGATGGTGTGCACACAGTATTTGGTGCAATTGAAGAAGAGGATACTGAAAGCTTTATGGTTCTTGATAATATTGAAGGAAATGATGATATTAACTCTATTGAAGTTGTAGCTTCAAAAGCATAATATATCGTAGGGTGCGTTTCCCAACGCACCTTAATATAAATGTGGTGCGTTGAGAAACGCACCCTACAAGGAAACATATGTTTGGATATTACCGTGTTGCAGCAGCTGTCAACAAAACCGTTGTAGCAAACCCGCAAAAAAATACTGCAGAAATTATAGATCTCATTAAAAAAGCTCATTCCAAAGAGGTTAGTGTTGTTGTATTCCCTGAGCTTACACTTACAGGATACACTGCCAGTGACCTTCTTCTTAACCAAACACTGATTGCTTCCCAAAATGAATCTCTTAAACTCATATTAAATAGTATGGTAGATATTGAAACCATTGCAATTATAGGTATGGCCGTGCTTGATGGAGACAGACTATATAATTGTGCTATAGTTGTGCAAAAGGGAAAGATATTAGGAGTTGTACCTAAATCTTATCTACCGAATAAAAAAGAGTTCTATGAAAAACGTCAATTTGTAACAGGCAGAGATATAGTAAGATCAACTACTGAACTCTTGAATGAAGAGGTACCTTTTGGGGTAGATCTTCTCTTTACCGATAAAAAAGATATGACTTTTGGCGTAGAGATCTGTGAAGATCTTTGGGCAGTTACACCACCAAGTAATCATATGGCAAGTAACGGTGCAAACCTACTCTTTAACCTCTCTGCTAGCAATGAGCTTATAGGTAAACATGAATATCGTGAAGAGTTGGTACGCACACAAAGTGCACGTTGTATGGCTGCTTATGTCTATTCAAGTGCCGGTGTGGGTGAATCTACAACCGATACGGTCTTCGGGGGACACAGTATTATCTCCGAATATGGTTCTACTTTAGCTCAAAATGAACGTTTCAGCTTGGAGAACTCTCTCATTACTGCTGATGTTGATCTTGAACGTCTTAGATGGCTTCGTCTCAATGAATCCAGTTACAGTGACGGCAGGCGTAAAAAAACAAGAACTATTACAGTAGGATCTCTGCCAAGTATTGGCAAACTAGATAGAGAGATAAATCCTATGCCATTTGTCCCTTCATACTATGCAGATAAAAAACACAGATGTGATGAGATAGTACATATTCAAGCCCATGGGCTCATAAAGCGCATGAGTCATGCACACATTAAAAAGGCAGTCATAGGTATAAGTGGGGGTCTTGACTCTACCCTTGCCCTGCTTTCCACACACAGGGCTTTTGAAATGATGGGATGGAGTTGTAAAAATATCATAGCTATAACCATGCCTGGGTTTGGAACAACAAGCCGTACCAAGTCAAATGCGGTGAAACTTTGTGAAGCATTGGATGTTACACTTAAAACTGTAGATATTACAGATATTTCTCTCAAAGAGTTTGAAGCAATAGAACACAATGAAGAGGAACATACTGTCACCTATGAAAATGTACAGGCAAGAGCGAGAACTTCTATTCTGATGAATATGGCAAACAAAGAGGGTGGACTTGTCATCGGGACAGGAGATCTAAGTGAAATAGCCCTTGGATGGTCAACTTATAATGGTGACCATATGTCCATGTATGCCCTCAACTCAGGCATACCAAAAACCCTCATCAAATATGTCATTGAGTATTACAAGTCTAATGACTCAATAGCCGATATTATAGATGATATTTTAGATACACCCATTAGTCCTGAACTGCTTCCACATAAAGAGGATGAAATAGTTCAAGAAACAGAAGAGATAGTTGGTCCTTATGAACTTCATGACTTCTTTTTATACCACTTTATTAAGTATGGAGCAAAGCCTTCTAAGATTCTATACCTAGCGACTATAGCGTTTGATACTAAATACGATGAAGAGACTATAAAGAAGTGGTTACAACTATTTTTAAGACGTTTTTTCACCCAACAGTTTAAAAGAAGCTGTATGCCTGACGGACCAAAAGTAGGTACTATTTCTTTAAGTCCAAGAGCAGATTGGAAGATGCCTTCCGATGCAGATATGGATATTTGGTTAAAAGAGTTAGACAATTAGAACGAGGAGAAACCATGTCAAAATATAGACCTATAAAACATTTTATGTCAACCATGTTCCAAGGACTTTTTTGGCTTCTGCCGATCGTTGCCATACTAATTATTATTACATGGTTCTATAAAAAAATTGCATTAACTATAGATAAAGTATTTCATCTCATAGGATTTACTCCGGATAGTCATATATTTTTATGGAGTATTTTAGTACTATTGACCTTTGCTTTTATACTCTATCTACTTGGTTGGCTTGTGAAGACACGACTTACAGATTTTTTTGAGTACCTTTTTTGTAAAATTCCGGGATACAGTACCCTTAAGGGACTTGTCGGTATTTTTAACTCTTCTAAAAAAGGAAATAACCAAGTATTGGTCGTAGCCATAAAAGGTTTTACAAATGAGGGGTATAATATTGGATTGATGTACTCTCAAAAAGAGAGTATCATAAAAGATCACTATACGGTTACACTCTCCATGTCCCCTATTCCTAACGGTGGCTTTATGTTTGAAGTGCCAAGAGAGAACATCTATGTACTGGAGAATGCAACCTTTGATGACAATTTACAATACCTGCTCTCTATGGGTATTAAAAGTTTTGCAGACATCATAGAGACAAAACCCAAAAAACTGGATGCGTTTTTAACTATTGACCAGTGGCTTGAAAAAAACAGTAAGGAAAGAGAATAAGATGGCAAAAAATGAAGATCATATAGCACTATTTATAGACTGTGATAATATTTCACACAAGGCAATTGAGGGTATTATTAATGAACTTAGTAAATACGGTATTGTCAATATACGGCAGGCTTACGGAAACTGGACAAAAGACAATTTAAAGAACTGGGAAGACAAGCTTTTGGAGTTTGCCATTAAACCTATACAGCAGTTTGACTATTCCCGCAACAAAAATGCCACTGACATTCTTATGACCATTGATGCCATAGATCTGCTTCATACTAAAGACATTGATGCTTTTGCTTTTGCTACCTCTGACTCTGATTTTACACCGGTAGTTATGCGTGTACAGGCAGAAGGTATTAAAGTTTTTGGTTTTGGAGAAAAGAAAACCCCTAAACCTTTTATGGCTGCCTGTTCACAATTTATCTTTACAGAAAAGCTGATGCAGACTGCCGTAGTTCATACCCACGACCAGCACAACAATTCCGCACCGGCACGTAAAAGTGTTAAAGAGTTAAAACAAGACACCTGGCTGGTCAATGTACTAAGAAATGCTGTAGATCAGACAATGGACGAATATGGGTGGGCAAATATGGCTGAAATTGGTATTTACATTAATAATTCTACTTCATTTTCCCCTATTAACTACGGGTACAAGAAACTAAGCAATCTCATTAAAGAAACAGACCTCTTTGACATTAGCTTTGATGAAACAGGCAAACAAATGAGAGTGAAAGACAAACGGCTAAGCTAAACCTCTACCTGTTTCTTCTTTTTAGGTATTTTAGGTTCCGGCTCTACAAACTCACTTTTTATCAACCCTGCTTCATGCAGGAACTGTGAAGGTTTATAGTCTATCTTTTTTACTCTGTCATACTTTGCAAGCGAAAGGTAAAGTTTATCCATTGCACGTGTAACTGCCACATAAAAAAGCCTGCGTTCCTCTTCAATGCTACTCATCATCTTTCTGTTGGGAAATCTTCCATCCACAAGATCTACTATAAATACTTCGGGAAATTCCAAACCTTTACTGGCATGTACAGTAAGAAGGTTGACACCCTCACCTTCACTCAGTTCTCCCCCGCCAAGTACCATAGCATTTACAAAACGTCTCAACTCCTGATACTGTTTTGAGAGATCCAGAAGGAGTCTTGCTTTTCTCTCTATACGCTCTTTAGACTGCTTTTTCTTCTCCTGATCCAATTCTCCGGATTTTAAACGCCCTCTTTGTGTTGAGAGCATATCGACAATACCTCCGTAAAGATTGGATGTGATCATTGTTCTAAGTATCCTGGCAGGATTTTCCTCTCCTTTGACAGCAGTCATAAGAACATGGAAGTCTTTAAAAAACTTTACACCCTCCTGTATGATCTTGGGATGTTTCAACAAAGGGTGAGAGTAAATATTATGCTGTAGATCAAGATGTTTAAACCTTGTTGCTGAGCCTATTTCAAGGTCATCATCAAAAAGTCCCAGTTGCACATTCTTGTTTGGATTTAATTTTGGCAGATCGTGCACTTGAGGGTAAAGAACCCCCTGCATAAAACTTCCGTTCCCAAAATGCAAAAAACACTGAAAAAACTCTTTTGAAAGCGCAGAGCCAACACCGGATGCATACTCAAAAACATGGATGAACGCCATCATATCTTTGGGATTTACCATCAGTGCAAGCAGATCCAGTAGAAACTTGATCTCTTTTGCATCAAAAAAACTTGTACCGCCTTTTCGCTTACAGGGAATACTTACTTCACGTAAACACGCTTCTATACCATCAGCAGAAGAGTTATTTCTAAATATGACTGCGATCTGATCATTGGGAACATGTGTATGCTTAATGCTTTGGGCTATGGATTGATACTGTTCAAAAAGATCATTATACATCAGTAGTTTGGGAGGATGTGTTTTTCCGTGTCTTCCCACTTCCAGCTTTTTAGGGTAAATACGTTCATTTCGTTCTATCACACGATTTGCCAAGGAGAGTATGGGTGCAGTCGAACGATAATTCGTTTTCAGTGTAAAAACCTTTGCATCAGGATAACGCTTAGAATAGGTAGCTATATTTTCTATATTTGCCCCGTTAAAGGCATATATACTCTGATCATAATCTCCTACACAAAAGAGTGAACGGGGTTTTAGTTCATCTATCAAAGCACCTTGAAGAGTGTTTGTATCCTGATACTCATCTACAAGTACTTCCTGGAAAGGTATGGTATTATCTTCCAGATAACTTTTCGTGCGTAAAAGAAGATCATTGAAAGAGGCAAATCCATAGTCTATCTTCTCGCGTTCAAATTCTTCTGCAATATCCATATAGGCATCCATGATCACTTCATGTTCCGGATACTTTTCCAAAAACCATACATCAAAACTCTCTAAAGAAGCATTTTGATACAAAGAGTACATTTCATAGAGGTACGTTGCAGAAAACGGTGCAAGAGGAAGGTTCATACGTTCAAAGTTCCTCTTCTCATAAATACTTCTAAAAAGTGTTTTAAGCTCAGAGGGTTGTTTCAATGCAAGATTTGGATATAACTCTTTAAGCCAGCGGTAACTTACCGCATGAAAAGTACCTGACTCTATTTTCGAAACAACTTTTTTTGGGAAAAAACGCTGAAGACGTGCGATCATCTCTCCGGCTGCTTTATTTGTAAAGGTAAGAAGCAAAATACTGGATGGCGCTACTCCGCTTTGCAAAAGATGGGCAATACGCCCTACAATCGTAGAAGTTTTACCTGTACCCGCAGAGGCTATAATAAGATTGTGTCCTAAAGGTGCTGTTGCCGCACGCAGCTGATCTTCATTGAGCGAGCTTAGTGGCAACTATTTGTGACCAATAATGTAGTAAGTGTTCTTATTGTCAACTTTTCTAAGTTCAAGTTTATATTTGTCAGCCCAGTGTTTCACCAAATCCTTAAAAGCTGAAAGGTTATCGGCATTGCTATCTTCATGACATTTGATCTTTAAATGATCTTCAGAGTTGGACATAGCAATAAAAGCTTTTTCAACAGCCAAAGCATCATTAAATGAAGGAATATGCTGTGAAAATTTATCAAATCCATCCGTATTTGCAATAATAGTATTGATCTGATTGAGAGTTTGTTCGCTTTTTGTATATCCAAGTTGTGCTAAAAGTGCTTCCGGGGTTAAATCAAGGTGCATAAGGATCCTATCTGTTTATATTGAATTAAGAAAATCGATTGTAGCAAATTTTTGATTAGTAAAAGGAAATATTTTAGAGTTCAGAGAGAAGAATTCTCCCAAAATTAAAATAAAGTTTCAGATGGAGTTTCAACTCGTTCGATGAGGTCTTTATAGTGTTCAAGGTTCTGGAATGCTTTTTCATAACGCCAGCGTAAAACAAACTCTATAATCTCATTTTTCAGTGTTACTTCCAGTGTTTCAGCTTTTCCAAAATATCCCAGTGAAATATTTTTTGCTTTCTTTTTACCATTTTTATCCGGCTCATAGGTGATAGCGATAATTTGGATATATTTTCCTTCACGTACTTCACCGAAATCATCTTCTTTTAAACCAATACCCGAAAGATTCATTGCTTTATATACAAAAATATTGTTAAAGTCCGGAGACTTTTCAAAGATCTTCAATTTTTCATAAAGTACTTTAACACGTACAATATTATCTCCACGGACATCTTCAGTACTTGCACTTATTTTTGCTTTAGAAATGGTTTTAGTGGGTATTTCAATCACTTCTTTTGGACTTAACTTTTCTTCTTCAATAAGTGTTTCAGAAATAGACCCTTTCTGCTCCAACTTCTCTTCCAAACGACTGGTAAGTGCTCTAAGTTTAGCTAAACTACTGGACATAATCTTCCTTATTATTGGGCGCTAGAACGCAGCAATAATCATATATTAGAAAATATTGTACATAATATTAGTTAATAGAGACTTTAAACCATAGTTAATAATATGAATTTTTTCTATTTTTTAATGTAAAGTTGCTGATGAAATTACATATTATTTAATATATCATTTCAAATTCTTCACATTAACCATACTTTAGCTAAAATATTTACTCAATATATATAAGGGATACAGAGATGGATTATTTAGAGATAAAAGGCGGTAACAACTTAAGCGGAAGCGTAACTATCAGTGGAGCAAAAAATGCTGCCCTACCCATTATTGCTGCAACAATTTTAAGTGACAAAGAGGTTACACTGACAAACTTGCCTAATGTTGTAGATATCCGTACCCTACTCAAACTGCTTACAATGCTTGGGGGGAAAGTTGATCATGAAAATACCACTGCACATATTGACAATGGCTCTATTAATTCACATAAAGCTGTGTATGAGATCGTCTCTCAAATGAGAGCTTCTATTTTAGTTTTAGGTCCTCTACTTGCAAGATTTGGTGAATGTGAAGTGAGTCTTCCCGGTGGCTGTGCTATTGGTCAACGCCCTATTGACTTACATTTAAAAGCACTTGAATCCATGGGTGCCGTCATAGAGATAAAAGGTGGGTATGTTCATGCCATGGCACCAGAAGGACTGAAGGGTGCTAACATTATCTTCGATAAAATTACTGTGGGCGGTACAGAAAACATAGTTATGGCAGCAGCACTTGCAAAAGGTACAACAAATATCATTAATGCTGCAAAAGAGCCTGAAGTAGTTCAGTTATGCGAAATGATAGCTGACGCAGGTGTTAAGATCGAAGGTATCGGTACCAATGAACTCAGCATTGAAGGAACTGCAGGCAAGGCACTTAAGTTTAAAACTATAGAGATCATTCCAGATCGTATTGAAGCTGGAACTTACCTCTGTGCCGGAGCCATTACAAATTCAACAATTACACTGAATAAAGTCAACCCACAACATATTAAAGCTTCCATAGATAAACTGGAATCTATGGGGTGTACTTTTGACATATCAGAAGAGAGTATTACTATACAGCCGGCTCAAAAGTTAAAGCCTGTTGACCTCATTACTATTGAGTATCCAGGCTTTCCTACTGATATGCAAGCACAATTAATGGCTGTAGCTGCCATGGCAGAGGGTGAAAGCATTATAGAAGAGCGTCTTTTTGAAAACCGTTTTATGCATGTAAGTGAGCTTAACCGCTTAGGTGCAGATATTTGGTTAAAAGGGAGTATTGCTGCGGTAAAAGGTGTAAATAAGTTTTATGGAGCAGATGTAATGGCAACAGACTTAAGAGCCTCTTCCGCTCTTGTACTTGCAGCTTTAGTTGCTGAGGGAACAACAAATGTACGTCGTATTTACCATTTAGATCGTGGATATGATAACTTAGAAGGTAAACTCTCGGCATTGGGTGCAGATATAGTTAGAAAAAAAGAGCAACACTAAAAAATCAGGAACCGTAAACTTGTTTACAGAAAAAGTAATATGGCGCTAAACTTGTTTCTCTAAACAAGTTTAGCGTTCCTGTTAAATAGTTTTTATAGACTCTCACCCCTCAAAACATCCAACACATTGGTTGCATAACAACCTTTTGGAAGTGTAAAACTTAACTCATAATGCGCTTTCTCTTCCACATAATTTTTCTTTATTTCTGTTACCTGTATCCATGCATAACGTCTTGTACCGTTTAAATTTATCTTTTCGGCAAATGCTGCTTCCAGTAATCCTGCTGTACCTTCTGCCAACTTTGCTTTCTTTCCTGAAAGCAACCCTGCCGGTGCAATATCTTTACTTAAAAAACGTTTTGATTC
>Ga0256827_10002048_pt1 | contig 12999 bp, 16 predicted proteins | sample CV84metaG_FD_185977 | JGI IMG/M metagenome (GOLD analysis project Ga0256827, IMG submission 185977) | Hydrothermal vent microbial communities from East Pacific Rise, Pacific Ocean - CV84 | ecosystem: Environmental > Aquatic > Marine > Hydrothermal vents | place: Pacific Ocean: East Pacific Rise... | reverse complement strand
GATGACAGAGAAGCCAACCTGCACCTCCTGCAACGCAAGGCTGTGGATCCCGGGTCGTAGCCCGGGATGACACGACCCCGTCATTCCGGACTTGATCCGGAATCCACACTCCCAAGCACCAGCAAATCACCAACACCTCCTGCAACGCAAGGCTGTGGATCCCGGGTCGTAGCCCGGGATGACAGAGAAGCCAGCCAGCACCTCCTGCAATCCAAAACTGTGGATCCCGGGTCAGAGCCCGGGATGACACGACCCCGTCATTCCGGACTTGATCCGGAATCCACACTCCAAACAGCCAAAATATAGTATAATTATTTTATGAATAAAAACGGATATATCTATATCATCACCAACAAAAAAAATGGTACACTATATATTGGTGTCACCAGTAATCTTGCAAAAAGAATCTATGCGCATAAACAAAAACTAGTAGATGGCTTCTCTAAACGATATGGGCTTAGCATATTGGTATATTTTGAATCGTTTGAGACAATAGTTGATGCAATAAAACGAGAAAAACAACTTAAAAAGTGGCAACGTCAATGGAAAATTACACTTATTGAAAAAGAGAATGAAAATTGGGATGATCTTTATGAATCAATTATCTATTAGCATCATCTGCAATCCTAAGCCCTGGATCCCGGATCAAGTCCGGGATGACAGTACTGAGGTATAACCATGCCTATACAGTTCCTCCTTCCTCCTTCCTCCTTCCTCATTCAAAAAAGAAACCTCCTCGCTTTCTCCGCAGGTATAGACTCCTCTGCGCTCTTTTACTTACTGTTGAAAAGTAACATCCCCTTTGACATCGCTATCGTGGATTATGGACTGAGAGAGCAGAGTCGGGAGGAGGTCACGCATGCCAAGGCACTGGCAGCACAACACAACCTCACCTGCTATACAACAAAGGCACCAATCTTCAAAAGCCATTTTGAACAACATGCCAGAGCATTTCGTTATCGCTTTTTTGAAGAGATCATCAGAGAGCATGGCTACGATACACTGCTCACCGCCCATCAGCTGAATGACCAGCTGGAATGGCTTTTCATGCGCTTGAGCAAAGGAGCCGGACTCAGTGAACTGATCGGGCTGGAGCCTGTCACCCAAAAGAAGGGCTATACACTTGTACGCCCTCTGTTGGCACATAGCAAAGAAGTGTTACTCTCCTATCTTGAGAAAAACAGCTACCCCTACTTTACAGATAAAAGTAACAGCAGTGATACCTATGAGCGAAACCGATTTAGAAAGCACTTCTCTGACCCCTTTATCGCACAGTACAAAGAGGGTGTCACACGTAGTTTTGCCTATCTGCATCAGGACAAAGCAGCATTGGAGCGATCCTTTGAAACTATCTATACCGACAAGGCACTAAGAATCATCACACTGCATACCTCCTCCGCCAAAGCCAAAGCAGCTGACCTGACACTCAAAACACTGGGCTACCTCCTCTCTGCCTCTCAGCGAAGTGAAATTGCTAAAGAGCAGAGTCTGGTGATAGGGGGAACATGGGCAGTAGAACAGCAAGAAGAGCTACTCTACATCGCTCCCTATCTCACCATAGATATGCCCAAAGCGTTTAAAGAGCAGTGCCGGATCGCCAAGATCCCGACCAAGATACGTCCGTATCTATTTGCAGAGGGGATTGATATTCAAAATCTCCCGTAGGGGCAGATTCTATATCTGCCCTTTGAAAATACAGTAACAGCCTTGGTTTCTTATTTCCCCTCTGCCAACGGATGCGCTTTCATATACTCCTCCATCTTCTTGGAGCTAGCAAGCTTGGTATAGACTTGTGTGGTCGCCATAGAGCTATGTCCAAGTAGCTCACTGACATCAGAGATACGGGCACCATGATGGAGCAGATGGGTAGCAAAAGAGTGGCGTAGCTGATGTGGAGTAGCCTTGATGCCTTGAGACTTGAAAAGCTTGTCTATCTTGTAGCGCAGCTGTGCAGGGTTTAGTGGGATGCCTCCTTTTTCAAAAAGGTGTGTCTTGGGGTGGCAGGTCTGCAGATACTGCTCTAAAAGCCTCCGGAGATAGGACATCAGCGGTAACTGCCTTGTCTTGTTTCCTTTACCTCTGATCTCAACCCACTCCGCAGAGATCTGATCCAGCCTCAGTCCACTGAGCTCACTGATACGTAACCCCAGTCCATAAAGCATGCTTACAAGCAGTTTGTCCTCCAACTCTGCCTCAGCCAATACCTCATCTATATACTGCTCCTCGATGGGCTTGGGGAGTGTCTGAGGTACCTTGATAGATGCATCTCCCGTGAGTTTGAGCACTATCCCCCTATGGTCTTCCAGATAATGCACAAAAGAGCGAATAGCACTGAGTTTTTTGGTGATTGTTTTTTTACTGTTGGAGGCGATCTTGAGACGCAGGGGCATGATATCCAGTGTCTGCCTTCCCTCCTCCTCATAATACTCGCAAAAAGCATGCATCTGAGAAAGTGCTGTGCCGTAGGTTGTCACGGTATGTTCACTATACCCTCTCACCGAAAAAAGAAAATCTAGAAAATCATCTGTATACGCTTTAAGCTGCTCTTTCATGCGAATAGCATAGCGAAAAAAAGTTTATTTGAGGATAAAGGAAACCACTAAAGGCTATACAAGCACTCCGTCGAGTGCGCCTCTGGAGGTTTTGACAACACGAATATGCACTATTTTTCCCAGTAACTCTTCGCTGCCCTCCACAAAGACCAGTTTTCCATCGTCACTTCGCCCCGCAATCTTACCATAGGGCTTGAGCTCATCAAAATAGACTTCATGTACTTTGTCAAGCTGCAGATCCATGATCTCATCAAGTATCTCTGTGTGGCGTGCCTGCAATCGGCTAAGCCGCGCAGAAGCAATCTCAGCATCCACTTGGGTCTCATAGAGTGCAGCCTCGGTCATAGGGCGAGGAGAGTACTTGAAAGAAAAAAGCTGATCGAAACGTACCTGCTCCAGAACTGCCATTGTCTCTTCAAAATCTGCGTCACTTTCACCAGGAAAACCGACGATAATATCTGTAGAGATCGTAGCCTCCGGGCAAAGTGCACGGATCTTGGCACAACGGTTCAGAAAGTTCTCTTTGGTATACCCACGTTTCATTGCTTTGAGCAGCGTTGTAGAACCGCTCTGCAACGGTACATGTATCTGCTTGCATATCTTGGGATTGGAGGCAAACTCCTCCAAAAAAGCATCATCCATATGTAGCGGATGGGGAGAGGTAAAGCGAATACGCGCCAGCCCCTCTATCTCGGAAACTTTTTGGAGTAGTCCTGTGAAGTCTATCTGCTCCTCATGCGTACCAAATCTTCTACCGTAGTTGTTGACATTCTGTCCCAGCAGCATCACCTCTTTGGCACCTGTAGCCACTGCCTTAGTAATCTCTTGTACGATCAGATCACTGGGGATAGATATCTCCTCCCCTCGTGTTGCCGGTACGATACAGAAAGTGCATCCCTTATCACAACCGATAGAGATATTGACCATTGCCTTGAAGGGATTGCTTCGGTATTCTCCAAAAGCATAGCTGCTCTCATCGTAGTCTGTATCGACCTCAACCGCATGTTTGATATGCACGATCTCTGCGATCTTGGATACATTTCTCGCACCCAGTACAAAATCTACAGAGGGGGCTCTTTTGATGATCTCTTTACCCAAGTGACTGGCCGTACATCCGCAGACACCGATCTTGGCAGTAGGTTTTTTCTTTTTGTTGAAGACGCCGATCTCAGAGAAAAGCTTGGCCACGGGCTTCTCCCTGACAGAACAGGTATTGATCAAGATCAGGTCTGCCTGTGAAAGATCTTCGGTCAGTTCGTAACTCTCTTTTCGGTTTAGCTCTGCAATCATGTGCTCACTGTCTCGCACATTCATTGCACAGCCAAGCGTCTCTATAAAAAGTTTTTTAGGCTCCGGCATGCATCAATTTCACTGGACTTATTTGACGATATGTACTTCGTAAGTAAACTCACCTTCTGTCAGTCCATACTTGATCTCTCGCATATACACGCTATATTCTCTCTCATCAAAATAGTCGATAAGTGCCATAATATCCTTATGGGTGTTGTCCTTATCAAAGTAGAATATAGATTTGTCGGACAGCTGCTCTTCTATCTTGCTAAGCTCGATAGTCTTGGGTTTTGCTTTAAGCGTGGTTCGCGCCAATTTTAGTTTCATAATAATATTTTCCTCGACAGGGTAAGCCCCCATTTAATTATTGTGATTCTACTTTATTTTGTGTAAAGGTATGATTAGATACAATCATCTTCTCAAAAAAAAGAAGAATCCCACACAAAGTGTTACTGTTACGTCGATTTTATCACTTGTGTGAAACTATAAAGGTACTATTATGGAAAAAATACTGGATATCATCGAAGCTATCGCGCATGAAAAAAATATCTCCAAAGAAAATGCTGTAGAAGCTTTCAAGGATGCGGCGGTCATGACTGCCAAAAGACTTACCACAAGAGAAAGTACTTTTGAGGTGACGATAGATGATGACACCAAAGCCTATACGATACAGCGTGTGATTACCGTCGTTAAAGATGATGACGAAAGGCTCGAAGAAGAGAGCGACAGCTACATGGCGCTCAGTGAGGCACTCACCTATGACAACGAGATAGAGATTGGGGATCAGATCCGTAGCGAAATGGTGCTCGAAGACTATGGTCGTACCGCTGCAGCCAACCTTTACAGAGAGCTTGAATACCACATCCAAAGACGCATCGAACAAGATCTTTTTGAAAAGTACAAATCCAAGGTCGGTACGGTCATCATCGGAACTGTCAACCGTGTAGATGATGAAGAGAACACCTATGTAGAGATCGGTGAGCTTAAAGGAATCATGAGTCAACGGAACCGTATCAAGGGGGAAACTTTTAAAGTAGGTGATACCCTCAAGGCACTCTTGCGTTTTGTCAGCATTGATCCTCAGTATGGTATGTTCCTTGAACTAACAAGAACCTCTCCCAAATTTCTAGAGAAACTGATGGAAAAAGAGGTGCCTGAGATACAGGATGGTGCCGTGGATATCATCTCCTCTTCCAGAATCCCCGGAGAAAGAGCCAAGATCGCACTCAAAACAGACCAGCTCAATGTCGATCCCATCGGTGCAGCAGTAGGACAAAGAGGCGTACGGATCAATGCCGTATCCGGTGAACTCAATGATGAGAATATCGACTGTATCGAATACTCTCCTATCCCGGAGATGTATATTACCAGAGCACTCTCTCCTGCGATTGTCAAGAGTGTCAAGATCGAAAACAGAGACACCAGCGAACAGAAAGCCATCGTTGATATTACCGCCGACCAGAAGGCTAAAGCGATCGGTAAAAGCGGTATCAATATCCGTCTTGCTTCTATGCTGACAGGGTATCAAATAGAATTGAATGAAGTGGAAGGGATCACAGACCGTTCAGCCTCCACTACTGAAATGGAAAATCAAGAGAAAAGTACAGACACCACAGCACTCGAAAGCCTCTTCTCCTAAAGAGGAGAGGAAAGGCGCGATAGCAGCCGTGTTTTATGCTCTACGCTCTCACCAACTGCATAAAACTATCTACCTCCAAAGAAGCACCCCCTACCAGTACACCGTCCACCCCATCAATAGCAACAATCTCTTCAATATTGTTCGGCTTAACACTCCCACCATAAAGCAGAGGGCAGCCCACATGGCGCTTGAGCATTTTGTGGGTCCCACTGATCTCCTCCACTGTAGCACTTCTCCCTGTACCTATCGCCCAGATAGGCTCATAGGCGACGATCAATTTTTCATAACGGGTATCAATCCCCTCAAATTGTGCCAAAAGATAGGCTGCTACAGCCTCATCACTCTGCTCTCTTACCTCTAGTGGCTCTCCGATACAGTACACAATCTCAAAACCTTGAGAAAGAAAGAACTGGAACTTCTCAGCAATCACTTCTTGAGATTCCCCCAGAATTTCCCTACGTTCACTATGTCCTATAAGCAGTGTTTTGATGCCAAACTCCTCCAGCTGTACCACACCTGTCTCTCCAGTATAGGCACCACTGATCGCAGGATAGGCATTTTGTGCCCCTACTGTAAAGTCACCTTCATAGCTATCCAGTGCTGTCGCAGGGGGGAAAACCATTACCCTGTCCTCTGCTCTCTTCTCTCCCATATGCTTTGCGAGTGCCTGCATATAGTCTGCGGTCGTTCTTCGGGTATGGTTCATTTTGAAATTGGCTGCAAATATCATTTTGTCTCCTGTTATTGTATCGAGATCGGGGAACCCGACCTGCACTAACGCCTGGATGAATTCTCTAACGCTTCAATACCGGGAAGTACTTCTCCCTCAAGCAACTTGAGGCTGGCACCACCACCGGTACTGACAAACGTCATCTCATCTACATCTCCAGCTCTGGCTGCCACATCTGCAGTATCCCCTCCACCCACAATAGTGGTGGCGTGGGTCTCTGCAATATAGTGCGACATCTTGGTCGATCCTTTGGCAAATTTATCCATCTCATAGACCCCCATGGGACCATTCCAAATAATGGTTTGTGCATCATTGAGCACCTCTCTGAAAAGCCTGCTGCTGGCAGGTCCGATATCCAGCCCCATCCAGTTCGCAGGTATCTCCTGTGTAGGGAGATACTTTACTGTAGTATTTTCACTAAACTCAGGGGCAGCAACGACATCGATAGGAAGGTAGAATTTTACATTTTTCTCTTGTGCTTTTTTCATAATACGGGCTGCTTCGTCCAGCAGGTCATTCTCTACCAAGGAATTACCAATCTCATAGCCCATCGCCTTAAGAAAGGTAAATGCCATACCTCCTCCGATAATGACTTTATCCACTTTGTCAAGCAGTTTTGTCAATGCCTGTAGTTTGCCTGAGACTTTGCTTCCTCCCACCACTGCAACAAAGGGTCTGGTAGGATTCTCCAATACCCTACTAAAAAAGTTTACCTCTTTGGAGAGCAAGAAGCCAGCACCTTTGGCATCCTTGTCAAACTGCTCTGCCATAGCATAGATGGAAGCATGTTTTCGGTGGCAGGCACCAAACGCATCATTGATATAGATATCTACCATACCTGCCAGTGCTTTGGCAAACAGAGGATCATTGCTGGTCTCACCTGCATCAAATCTTAGATTTTCCAGCAACAGTACATCACCCGCCTCCAAAGAGTCTGCCAGTGCTTTGGCTTTCTCTGTAACCACACTGCCCGTCTTGGAATCATCAAAGAGCAGTCTATTTTTTATTTTGAGCAGTACATCCAATCGACGATACACTGTCTCAAGTGAATACTTTTCCTCATAAATACCTGGCTCAGGTCGCTCAAAATGTGACCCCAGAATGATCTTACACCCTCTGTCTACACAATATCGGATCGTTTGCAATGCTGCTCTGATCCTACGGTCATCAGTAATATTGCCAAACTCATCTTTTGGGACATTAAAATCACATCGTATAAACACCCTCTTCCCGTCGATGTCCAGCTCTTTGATCGTTTTCAACTTGATTCCTTATTTTTTTGATAAAATTATAATTATTTTACTAAAATAGAGGTTACTGCTTGGTTAAATACAGACCTACTGTTGCACTGTTCGGAGGGAGTTTTGATCCGCCACACAAAGGGCATCAGGCTATCGTGCAGAAAGTAGCATCTTTGGATGATATTGATAGTGTCATCATCATGCCGGCTTTTCTCAACCCCTTTAAAACAGCTACTTTAGCCTCTGCACAGAAACGTTTGGCTTGGTGCAAAGAGGTATGTCATGGGGACAAAGTCATCGTAAGCGATTTTGAGATATCCCAGCATCGACCCGTCTATACGATCGAGACACTCAAGGCATTAGAGAAAGACTACGAGGTCAAATATCTCGTCATTGGGGCTGACAATCTTGCAGAGATTATAAAATGGAAACAGTTCGACGAGATCAATGCGCGTATCACGTGGCTTGTTTTTACAAGAGACGAGGCATATCCAGACTGCCGTCCACTCAGATACTGCAGGGTAGTCACATTGCATATTCCTACCAGTTCAACAGCAATCCGAAACGGGAAAGATCTGGATCATATAGACAGCAGTATTTTCGATGAAGTAACCCATATTATACACCATAAGAAGGATAAAAATGACCATTAAAGAGAGAGTTGACGCCATTGTCAGCGTCCTAGACAACAAGAAAGCAGAAGAGATCGAAGTTTTTGATCTCTCCGATACAGACTATATCGCCCAAGAGGTGGTTATCGCCAACTCATTTGGAGGCAAACACACGATCGCACTCTACGAGCATCTCAAAAAAGAGCTCAAGCCAAAAGGAGAAGAGTTTCTCGGGGCTGACGAAAGTGATGACTGGGTTGTCGTTGATCTGGGAGATATCATCGTACATATCATGACACCTGCCTATAGAGAACACTACTCACTCGAAAAGTTTCTAAGTGGGCTGGAGCCTAGAGAAAGCTAAATTGCACTTCCTCTTCTAGTCTACAAGCTCTTGTTTGAGCTTCTCCTGATTGAGCTTTTTGAGGAGTTTGGCATCAATCATCTGATAAGACTCAGCATCCAACTTCAGCTTTTGCATGATCTCCTCCGGGGCAAGCCCGTCTGCTGCCCCAAGCAACAGCTTATACTCTCGCTTGGTCAGTCTCGCCTTGAGTGTCGCCAGTAGCGCCTCCTCTTCCTTGAGGGTACCTATGAGTTTTTTAATATATTTTTCAACCGTTTTTCTTATCATGTAATTTCTCCTAAATATTCATGTCCAGATCCCATCAGTATCTCCATAAGCAGGAACAAGGCTATGGTGATGATAGGGGAAAGTATCAGCCACCAGTAGTATCTGCCTCTTATGCTATACCATACCAGACTACCCCATGCCAGCACCAGCAGCACCAGGTGTGCCATAAAGAGAGGGAGCACCTGTCTGGTCAGATTGCCTGCCACTGCCAACGAAACAATCACGGCAAATGATACCAAGGAGAGCAGAAGTTTTTTACTGTCTCTGCCTCGTTTGTACTGCACAAAAATCATACCAAGGGTCAACAAAACAACCAAAATAATCATTGCTTTCACAGTCGCACCTTTTTTTTGATTTGCATCGTTAGAGCCTATTCAACACTTTGATACCAAGGAGACCCAATCCCTGCTTGATCGTTCTGGCTGTCAGGTCAGCCAGAAGAAGTCGGCTCTCTCTAAGCTCAGCAGAAACCTCCTCTTTCAGTATAGGATTTTGCTCATAAAATTTCATGAAAAGCGTGGTCAGGTCATAGAGATAGCTGCTGATATAGTGCGGCATGGACTCTCTTGCTGCCCCATTCAGTACATCTTCAAAGCGTAGGAGCATCAGTCCCAGTCTTACTTCCAGAGGGTCAGTGAGCCGGATCTCTCCCTCTATCTCTTTGCCATATTTTCGAAAGATCGACTGGATACGTGCATAGGCATACTGAAGATAGAGGGAAGTGTTGCCCTCAAAACTCAACATCTTGTCCCAGTCAAAGATATAGTTGGACTCACGGTTGACAGAGAGCTCTGCATATTTGACTGCGCCGATACCGACGATACGTGCCACCGCATCTACTTCCTCTTCTTCTTGGGTATCTCGCTCCTGTATCATGGTTTTAGCACGGATCACTGCCTCATCCAGCAGATCGATCAGCTTCACCGTACCGCCATCTCTGGTCTTGAAGGGACGCCCGCTTTTGTCCAGCATCATCCCAAAACTCACATGCTCCAACAAGACATCTTCGCCTACAAAGCCTGCCCTTTTGGCAGCATCAAATACCTGCTTGAAGTGCCCCGCCTGCCTGGCATCTACCACATAGCTGATCCGCTTAGCACCCAACTCCTGCACGCGATACCTGATCGCTGCCAGATCTGTGGTGGCATAGAGAAATCCTCCATCACGTTTCTGAATGATCAGCGGTACTTCACTGCCCTCCATAAAAACACACTGTGCCCCATCACTCTCGGTTAGTACGCCTTGGGATCTCAATGTTTCCAGTACCAAAGGTAGCCTATCGTTATAGCTGCTCTCAGCACGCACATCCTCTCTGCCCAAGGCGATGCCCAGTGTCTCATACACTGCTTCACAATGCCCCAGTGACACATCGATAAACTGCTGCCAGAGTTTTTGACAATGACGGTCACCCCCCTGAAGCTTGACCACATACTCTCGTGCCATATCAGCAAAGTCCGGATCACTGTCAAACTTGACTTTGGCATCCTTATAGAACTGCTCCAGATCACCCAACGAGCTATACGCATCATTGCCACTGACTTCCAGATAGGCGATCAGCATCCCAAACTGTGTGCCCCAGTCACCGATATGGTTCTGTCGCACTACCTCATCACCCAAGAAGGTAAAAAGTCTTGCCAGTGTGTCGCCGATAATCGTAGAACGCAGGTGTCCCACATGCATCTGCTTTGCCATATTGGGGCTGGAGTAATCTACAACTGTTTTGACACCTTCTTCTTTGGGCAATACAGACAATCTACTGTCGGGGAGCATCTCTTGGAGCTTCTTTTCCATCCATGTCGGATCGATCCAGAGATTGATAAACCCTGGACCCGCAATCTCTGTTTTGGAGATCAACCCTGTGGTATCGATCTTCTCCATAATCTCCTGAGCAATCTGTCGGGGGTTTTTCCCAAGTTTCTTAGCCAGAGCCATGGCGCCATTGAACTGATAGTCTCCAAATTCCGGCTTGCCTGCCTCTGTGACCGCCATAGGTTCAGCCTCGATCCCTGCATGAACAAAAGCCTCTTTGATGATCTGGTCTAACTGTGATTTTAATTTCATTGATATTCCGTAAGTATGGGGTAGTTGTAACAAGCGACCCGTAGCCGCTTCTTGACACCCTGTGTAGAGTGCCTTTTGTTTATAAAGTTATGCTTTGTCCGCTATTTTTTCGCTCACGCTCTCTGCCGCAGCTTCTGTGGCTGTGTCTTTGGCATCTGCAATCTCTTTTTTGACAGTCTCTGTGACCTCTTCATCCTCATTGACTGCTTTTTTGAAATCCTTGATCCCTTTTCCGAGACCTTTTGCAAGTTCTGGTATCTTTTTACCTCCAAAAAGAAGCAAAACAACACCCACGATCAGTACCAATTCCCATCCGCCTGGCATACCCATATCTATCCTTTCGATTCTTCCGTAGAAGATTTAATTTTTTTATTATACTCAAATACACTAAATATTAGGAGGAGAGCCATTCGCTCACAAATTTTTCCCTCTCTGTGTTACCCAACTTCAATCTCGCCGCATTGGCTACCGCCACAAACTTCTCTACAGCAGACGCGATGACATCATTGACGATGACAAAGTCATAGGCACCGATCTCCAGTATCTCTCTTTTGGCATTTTTGAGCCTTTGGGAGATCACCTCCGGACTGTCTGTTAGCCTGGCAGTCAGCCGCTTATCTAATGCACTCAGTGACGGAGGGAGAATAAAAGCCGACGTGATTAGGTCACCCATTCGCTCTTTGGCCAGATGGAAGCCCTGTACATCAATGTCAAAGATTACCAGTTTTCCTGCATCCAGTGCCTCGTGTACCGGCTTCAGTGAGGTGCCATAGTAGTTGCCATGCACCACTGCATACTCCAGAAACTCTCCTGCTTCGATACCTCGCTCAAATACCTCTTTGCTAACAAAATGATACTCTCTTCCGTCTTTTTCACCCTCTCTGGGTGCACGGGAGGTCGAAGAGATAGAAAAGTAAAACTCTCCTATCCTGTCTGAAGCTTCCTGAATGATGGTACTTTTACCTGCCCCGCTGGGACCGGATAAGATCAGTATAGCACTACTCATTCAGCCTCCTTTGGAAATCTAATACGCAAAGTGATCTCTGCACCTTTTAGCAACTTTCGAATTTTTTTTGGTTCCATACTGCTGATCGCTGCAAGAAGCTTCTCTTCGGTACTAGCTTCAAGTGTATCCTCAGGTGTCGGCATAGGCATAGCGATCTCATCCACAAGCTCCTCTTCAGAAACGATCTCCATCCCTTCACTCTCCAACAGCCCACGGATCTCCTCTATGTCCTGGATATTAAGTATTTGTTCTTCTGAAGGCAGGCTTTCCTCTGCTGGGCTTGTCTCAAGTATACTTTGGATATCAGAAGGTAAAAAAGGCTTTTTGATCTTTTGATCAAAAAGTGCATGAAGTGTATTTTCCTCATTAAACAAGACAATGTTTTGATAGGTTTCCAGCCTCTCCAGCAATACCATGCTCTCTTCTAGCAGTGTACCTCTGTCATCTACAAAGAGAAAGTCATATGCCTCATCATCTACGCCATTGGCATGCTCTCGCACATCCAGATCCGCAGCGATTCGGCCCGTGACCAATTCTATAAATTCCCGTACCACATGATTGCGCGTCAATAACAAAATCTTCATAACACACCTTTGATTTTTGTAGAGATATTATAACTTTTATTTGATTGTATTGAGTTTTAAGGGAGCTTCTAAGCCTAGGTGACACCCACGATTAGAGGTCCCTTTAAGCCCTTTTGGGATAAAATGCCACTCTTACATATCATGTGCACTCTTGGCTCAGCTGGATAGAGCATCGGTTTGCGGTACCGAAGGTCACAGGTTCGAATCCTGTAGGGTGTACCACCTTTATATACTTCTATTAAAAAATTTCCTATTGATTTGATATTACAGAGGCACTACAATTGCCATTCTATAGGTATCTCTCCTTTGCCTGTCAAATAGCTGTTGATCTGCGAAAAGGGCTTGCTTCCCCAAAATCCCCGATAGGCAGAGAGCGGAGAGGGGTGAGGGGACTGGAGGATATGATGTTTTTTCACATTGATACTGCATCCTTTTTTCTGAGCATATGCACCCCAGAGAAGAAAGACCACTTCTTTACAATGCTTGTCAATACTGTCAATCACAGCATCGGTAAAATGTTCCCAGCCTTTTGCCTGATGGGCATTAGACTTTCCTTCTTCCACCGTCAAAACAGCATTGAGTAGCAGTACCCCTTGTGCTGCCCAGGGCAACAAATGTCCTGTATGAAAGTTATCTATGCCACAGTCAGTC
>Ga0256827_10002047_pt1 | contig 13001 bp, 13 predicted proteins | sample CV84metaG_FD_185977 | JGI IMG/M metagenome (GOLD analysis project Ga0256827, IMG submission 185977) | Hydrothermal vent microbial communities from East Pacific Rise, Pacific Ocean - CV84 | ecosystem: Environmental > Aquatic > Marine > Hydrothermal vents | place: Pacific Ocean: East Pacific Rise... | reverse complement strand
GTAATGATCTTGAGCGGGTCACTGCAATTGCCCGGAAAATGGTTTGTGAATGGGGGATGAGTGAGAAGATCGGCCCGATGGCTTTTGGTGAAAAAGAGGGGGAAGTTTTCCTCGGCCGTGATATGGGTCACATGAAAAATTACAGTGAATCAACTGCAGTAGATATTGACAACGAAATCCGGAGAATTGTCACTGAAAACTATCAAACGACCCGTGCGCTGATCAGAGATCATCAGGAACAGTTGATTGCCTTATCTGAATTATTGCTGGAAAAAGAGACCCTGGATAGTTCTGAAATTCTCGATATCGTTTTCCCCGGGGGGCTGCCCGATCATATAGCTCCGAAAGAAGAGGAGGGGAGTCCGGCAGATCAACAAGCGGAAGGATCGCAGACGGGGGATGATTTCAGCTTTGAAGCTGCTACGGACTCATCCGCAAGTCAGCAGGATAAGGAAGAGGCCGTTACTGAAGCCTCTGTTGAGGATACTGAAACTGCGGTTGAAGCGAGTGAGGATGAAATCCCCAAATCGTGATCTCAATTGGTTCCAGACAGCTCTCCGGAAGGGGTTGTCAGCTTGATTTGACCCGGCCCTGTATCATGGGGATATTGAACATTACCCCCGATTCATTCTCTGCTGACGGTTATTATCGGCAGGTTGATGCCGCTGTGCAACAAGGGTTGACTATGCAGTGGGAGGGGGCTGATATCCTTGATATCGGCGGTGAAACGACCAAGCCCGGTTCCCTTCCGGTATCTGTCGAAGAGGAGTTGGCGCGGGTTATTCCGGTTATTGAAGGTTTGCGGAAAAAGACAGAACTCCCGCTCTCGATTGACACAAGTAAAGCTCTGGTTGCTCAACAGGCAATTGCAGCTGGAGCTAACTTTATTAATGATATCAGTGGATTGAGTTTTGACCCGGAGATGGCAACAGTTGCTGCTGAAACGGGTGCCGGACTATTCCTGATGCATACTCGTGGGCGCCCGGAGGTCATGCAACGGGATACCGAATATCAGGATCTTCTCGCTGAAGTGATTACCAGCTTACAGGAAAGTCTTGACCTGGCGTTAGTTGCCGGTGTTGAACCAGGTTTTTTGGCGGTTGATCCCGGGATTGGGTTTGGTAAAAGTACCCTCGGAAATCTTGCGTTGTTACACCATGCAGATGAGTTTCATCAACTGAATTGCCCGATTTTACTGGGGACTTCCCGGAAAAGCTTTCTTGGTGCAGTTCTCGATCAGAAGGACCCGCTGGAACGGCTGTCCGGAACTCTGGCGACGATTGCTGCAGGGGTGAGCCGGGGAGTGCAGATTTTCCGGGTCCACGATGTCCGGCCGGCACGGGATGCTGCATTGGTTGCCTGGGCGATCAGGGAGCAGAAACTTCCCGGTGTCTTTTGTTGATTCCGTAACATAACCCTTATACGGTGGTTGCAATGTTAGATGTCTTTACAAATATTCGGCTCCTCGATATTCTGGACATCAGTATTGTTGCATTCATCATCTACCGGATTATCCTGCTCATCAAGGGAACCCGGGCGGTTCAGATGTTGCTTGGCCTGGCGGTCATTCTCGTTCTCTATGTGGCCTCTCGGGTTGGTGACCTCCATACTCTCAACTGGTTCCTCAGTAATTTTCTCTCTTCAATTATTCTTGTTATTGTCGTCATTTTCCAAAATGATATCCGGCGTGCGTTGATGCATGTCGGGCGCAACCCGTTTCTTGGCGGGGTGAGTCTGGATGGCGAATCTGTCGCGATTGATGAGCTGGTCAAGGCTTGTGTTGCTTTGGGCAGTCGTAAAATTGGGGCACTGATTGCTATCGAGCGGGAGAATGGGATCAAGGATATTCTTGAGTCCGGAACTGCAATTGATGCCCGGGTCTCTTGTGAACTGATTCGGGCGATTTTTATGCCGCCGTCCCCTATTCATGATGGTGCTGTCATAATACAGCACGGACGTTTGTCGTTGGCGGGGTGTTTCCTCCCTTTGAGTCGGGGGTTGGATTTAACCAAAGATATGGGAACCCGGCACCGGGCTGCAGTTGGCTTGACTGAATTAGCTGATGCCGTGGTGATTGTTGTTTCTGAAGAGACCGGAAATATCTCAGTTGCGGTTAATGGTGGAATGACCCGAAATCTTGATGCCGCCAGCTTGAAAAAAGTTCTCGGGCGGTTGATGGAGCCCCGCAGGGTGAAAAGTAAGAAAAAATTTCAGCTGAGGAAGGGGTAACCCAAATGTTCAAGTTTTTAACTGAAAATTGGACATTGAAGATCATCTCCATAGTTTTGGCCCTGCTTCTCTGGACCTTTATTATGGGCGAGCGACGCCTCGAAGTAGGCTATCCGGTTCCTCTTGAATTACAGTCTATCCCTAAGGGATTGATGGTTGCCAATGAGGTCCCAAGCCTGATAGATGTCCGGGTGAGCGGGCCACGCACCTTACTGTCCAAGATCAGCCCTAATGATATCAGTATTGTTGTTGATCTCTCTGACCTTAAGCCCGGATTGACAACATTCAAGCGTTTAGAAGAGCGATTGAATCTGCCCAGTGGCCTCAGGGTGACCCGCTTGTCCCCCTCATTTATCGATTTGAAACTCGAACGGATCAAGCAGAAGCTGGTACCGATCAAAATTATCTTCTCCGGTGAACCGTTGTCGGGGTTCAAGGTTGGAAAAGTGAGGAGTGTGCCCGATGAAGTGATTATCGAAGGGGCCGAATCTGAGTTGAAAAATGTGAGTGAGGTGACAGCTGAAAAGGTGAATCTGAAAGGGGTTAATGAAGGGTTTTCCCTCATCGTTCCGCTGGTTCACCGGGGAACCTATACGCACTTCAAAGATGAAAAAACGACAGAAGTTCAAGTTGAAATTGAACCGATAGAGGTTTCTCCTCCGGTTGTAACGGATGGTGTGGAGGAGCAGACTTCAGTCCCAGAAGAGGAAGGGAATCGTCAGGAATGAAAAAAAAGTTATTCGGTACCGACGGGGTACGTGGTGTCGCAAATATTGAGCCGATGACGACCGAAATGGCAATGCAGCTCGGGCGGGCAGCGGCTTTTGTTTTTAAAGAGGGTGGGGGAGACCGCCGCCATCGGATTGTGATCGGCAAGGATACCCGTTTGTCCGGTTACATGATTGAGAATGCCTTGGTTGCCGGAATCTGTTCGATGGGTGTAGATGTTTTAGTGGTCGGCCCGCTCCCTACTCCGGGGATTGCATTTATCACCTCATCCATGCGTGCTGATGCCGGTGTAGTGATCAGTGCTTCACACAACCCTTATCAGGATAATGGGATTAAATTTTTTTCCAAAAGTGGTTATAAACTCCCGGATGAGCTTGAATTAAAGATTGAAGAATTGATTCTCAATCACCGTCTGGATGAGTTGCGTCCCATTGCTGATGAAGTTGGGAAAGCTTATCGTATTTCTGATGCCATTGGACGCTATGTGGTTTTCCTGAAAAACACCTTTCCCAAAGATCTCGATCTTCAGGGTTTGCGTATCGTTCTCGATTGTGCACACGGGGCGGGTTATCGGGTTGCTCCGGCAGTATTGACTGAATTAGGTGCTGAAGTGATCTCGATCGGTGTTGATCCCAATGGAACGAATATCAATGAGGGTTGTGGTTCGATGCACCCGGAAGTGATGGCGGAAAAGGTTTGTGAATACCGTGCCGATTTAGGGATTGCTCTCGATGGTGATGCTGACCGGGTAATTTTTGTTGATGAAAAAGGGCTTGAAGTCGATGGTGACCACATTATGGCTCTGTGTGGAACCGAGTTGATTAAAACGGGTGGGTTGAAGAAAAAAACCGTCGTAGCAACAGTGATGAGCAATATGGGGCTTGAGATAGCCATGAAGAAAGCGGGCGGAAAGGTGATCCGGACCGCTGTTGGCGATCGCTACGTTGTTGAAGAGATGTTGAAGGGTGATTATAACCTGGGTGGTGAACAGTCGGGTCATATGATCTTTCACGATCATAATACCACTGGCGATGGGATTCTCTCGGCTCTACAGGTTCTGGCCATTATTCAACGGAGTGGTAAGAAACTCTCTGAATTGGCTGAAGTGATGACATCCCTCCCACAGGTTCTGGTCAATGTCAGAGTGCGGGAGAAGACAGATTTAAATAATATTGCCCCGATCAAGACCCTGATTGAAGAAGTTGAAGCTGAACTTGGTGATCAGGGTCGGGTTTTAGTCCGATATTCGGGAACAGAACCGTTGCTACGGGTGATGATTGAAGGCGAAAACCAACATCGGATTGAGACTTTGGCAAATCAGATTGCCGAATTAGTACGAAAGCATCTTGGAGTTCAACCTTAATCCAAAATCAGTCAATGAGGAGTCGATAAATTGGCAAAACTGAGTGTCAATGTAGATCATATTGCAACCATCCGGCAGGCCCGTGGTGTTACCGAACCGGATCCGGTTGCTGCGGCAGTATTAGCAGAATTGTCTGGAGCGGACGGGATTACCATCCATTTACGTGAAGATCGCCGCCATATCCAGGATCGGGATGTTGAAATATTGCGTAAAACGATCAAAACCCGGATGAATCTGGAAATGGCAATCACTGATGAGATGATTGATATTGCAATGAAAACCCTTCCGGACTCGGTCACTCTGGTTCCCGAGGGGCGGCACGAATTGACCACTGAGGGGGGATTGGATGTTGTTTTACTGCAAAACACCCTGAAGCAGAAAATCGCACTGCTGCAACAGGCCGGAATTATCGTCAGTCTGTTTATTGAGCCCGATATTGAACAGATCAAGGCGACCCATAAAGTTGGTGCTGATTATATGGAGATCCATACCGGGATGTATTGTGATGTGCCGACTGACAGTGGTCGTCGTGAGCAGTTGGGACGAATCGAATTAGCCATCAGTGCCGCCCGGCGTCTGGGGTTGGGAATTAATGCCGGGCATGGACTTGATTACCGCAATGTTGGAGCGGTTGTCGCCCTGCCGGGGATTGAAGAGTTTAATATCGGTCACAGTATTATCTCTCGCGCAGCACTGGTTGGAATAGAGCGGGCAGTCCGAGAAATGTTGGAATTAGTGAAAGGTTAATTTTGGCAATTATCGGGATAGGGACTGATTTAGCCCGCAGTGAGAGATTTCGTAAGTTTCTCGATCCGGGCAATAAGGTGTTGGAACGGATCTTCAGTATCGAGGAGCGGCACTATTCCCTGCAAAAAAGTGATCCGACCCCGCATCTCGCTGCCCGTTTTGCCGCTAAAGAAGCTTTTTTGAAGGCGTTGGGAACCGGTCTGCGGGATGGTTTGAGCTGGCAGCAGGTCTGTGTGGTTCTTGACTCTCTCGGTTGCCCCTCCCTTGAACTCTCCGGGCGGGCTGCCGAATTGATGACCGCACTTGGTGCCACAAAAGCTCATCTCAGCTATTCTCACGATGGTGAATATGCTGTTGCCACAGTTATTCTGGAGGATTAATGCAGCTCTGTACCGCAAGTGAAATTATGGCACTGGATCACTTTGCAATTGAGCAGCTCGGTATCCCGGGAACTGTTCTGATGGAAAATGCTGGCCGTTCCTGCAGCCGATGCTTCACCGATAAATTTGCTGCCCATTTTCCCGGTCCGGTCATGGTTGTGGCTGGTAAGGGAAATAACGGTGGTGACGGATATGTTATGGCGCGGGTTCTAGCGGAATCCGGCTGGCAGGTCACAACTCTGGTCCTTGGTCAAAAAGAGGTCATCGCCGGTGATGCCCGAGTTATGTTGGATATCCTTAGTCAGTTGGGACTGTCAATCCGTTATATTGACGATGTCTCTGCCATGCAAAATAGTTTTGTTGAGACACCACCAGCCCTTATCATTGATGCAATCTTTGGTACCGGTTTGAAGTCTACGGTTCGGGGACTACAGGCGGCCGCTATCGCTGAGATCAACCGCTCAACCGCCCCGGTGTTTGCAGTCGATATCCCGTCCGGAGTTGACGGCTCTTCCGGTCGGGTTTGCGGGGTTGCTGTGGCAGCCGATCTGACGGTCACATTTGATCATGCGAAAATCGGTCATGGCAGCACTCCCGGCGCCACTTATGTCGGTGATCTTAAAGTTGTTGATATTGGAATTCCGCAATTTGGTCGGCAGAAATTTTCCAGTCAGGTGACTCTTCTGGATAATGCTACTGCTCGAGCTCTCCTTCCCGATCGGCCGGCCACCGGCCATAAAGGGAGTTTTGGCCACCTGCTGGTTGTTGCCGGTTCTCCGGGGAAGACCGGGGCTGCGGCCCTGGCTGGAAATGCGGCCGCCCGGAGCGGTTGTGGATTGGTAACGGTTGCCACTGCTACAGCTGTTCACGATATTATTGAAGTGAAGCTGACCGAACCAATGAGCTGTCCGCTTGCCGATCAGGACGGATTGATCTCAGTGTCGGCATACCAGCAAATTGAGCAATTATTGATTGATCGACAGGCTTTGGCGATTGGTCCGGGGTTGGGTCAAAGTGAGCAACTGGTACAACTACTGAAATCATTACTGACTACGGTTACCACTCCCATGGTTATTGATGCTGATGGGTTAAACTTACTGACCGGGCAATTGGAGTTGTTGGCAGACCGCAATGTAAAAGGGCTGGTTTTGACCCCGCATCCCGGTGAAATGTCCCGCCTGACCGGATTCACAGTTGCAGAGATTGAGGCAAACCGGTTTGAAGTTGCGCAGAACTTTGCGGCTAAATACGGAGTTGTGCTGTTGCTTAAGGGGGCTCGTACCGTTATTGCAGCTCCTGATGGCCGGGTTACTATTAATTCTACCGGCAATGATGGTCTTGCCAGTGGTGGAAGCGGTGACGTTCTGACCGGTTTGATCGGTGGTTTGTTGGCACAGGGGTTGGATGGTTTTGCTGCCGCCTCTCTCGGGGCGTGGTTGCATGGTCGGGCAGCGGAGCTGGTTGCTGCCGATCAGGGAACCGCCGGAATGGTGGCAACGGATCTGTTGGGGCGACTTCCTCTTGCCCGGCATGAGCTACAATCAAACATGGTTGAGAATTAAGTTCTTCGGGTGTCTCTTGGGTAAGAACTGCTTGGTTCTGTCTCTTGACGGGGCGGAAGTCTGGTCATAGATTTATGAAGACGTTTAGTGGAATTTAAGTAAAAAACATCACTTCTGAAAGGGAATAACGATGTTAACTGCACAAGATATTATGACTGTGGACGTTGTTTCGGTGACTGCCGAAACCAGCCTGAGTGATCTGGCGAAAAAATTTGTAGAAACCCGTTTCAGCAATCTACCGGTTTTAGATGATGATGGGAAGCTGATAGGGATCATCAGTGAAACTGATTTGGTCGAACAGCATAAGCCCCTCCATATTCCAACAGTAATGACTCTGTTTGATTGGGTGTTTACTCTTGGGAGTGAAAAACGGTTTAAGGAAGAGGTTGACCGGGTGACGGCAGCGACGGTTGGTGAGTTGTATCATCATGATCCGATCACCTGTTCTCCTGAGACTACAGTGCGTGAGCTGGCCGGATTGATGAGTCAGCATCAGGTTCATCTGCTGCCGGTTGTTGACGGTGGAAAAATGGTGGGTGTGGTGGCTCGTCTTGATTTGATCCGGGCGATGGAGACCTGATTTGAGTTCATGGTCTGTAGTCAGTGACGGAGAGTCGCAGACTCTTGAACTAGGTCGCTGTTTGGGGCAGTTGTTACCACAGTCGTCTTTAGTGCTGTTACGGGGCGATCTGGGGGCCGGGAAGACCGTTTTTTCCCGAGGCATAGCTCGTGGTCTGGGAGTTGATCTGCAAATTCCGATCACCAGCCCAACTTTTACTTTGATGAACCATTATCGGGGACGGTTGGATCTCTACCATTTTGATCTCTACCGTCTCTCCGATCCGGATGAACTAATCGAGCTGGGGTTTGACGATTATGCCTACGGTTCAGGGGTGACCCTGGTTGAGTGGCCGGAGAAACTCGATAATCCCGAGACTCCGGGGTTATGGATTGATCTGCAGCGAATTGATGAAGAGCAGCGTGAGATAAAATTTTATCTGCAGGGTGATACGAATCAGGGATTAATCACCATCCTGCAGGAGAACTATGATTCTTGTAGAACTAATTTATTGAAAACAGAAGGGGTGTAAGCTGATGGGTAAAATTTTATTGTATGATACGACTTTGCGAGATGGGACTCAGGCAGAAGATATCTCATTTCAGGTTGAGGATAAGGTGCGGGTTGCCAAGCGGCTGGATGAATTAGGAATCGACTATATTGAGGGGGGCTGGCCTGGCTCAAATCCGAAAGATATCACCTTCTTTGATAAAATTCAGAACGAGACCCTGACCCATAGTAAAATTGCCGCCTTCGGTTCTACCCGCCGCGCTAAGGTAACCCCTGCTGAAGATAATAATATTCAGATGTTGATTGCGGCGAAACCGGATACTGTCACAATTTTTGGTAAAACCTGGGACTTTCATGTTCGTGAAGCGTTACGGATCTCTTTGGATGAAAATCTGGAACTGATTAATGACTCTCTGATCTACTTGAAAGAGCGGATTGGTGAAGTTATTTATGATGCCGAACATTTTTTTGATGGCTATAAGGCCGATCCTGAATATGCTCTGAAGACTTTGCAGGCGGCAGCCGCTGCCAATGTCGACTGTATCGTCCTCTGCGATACCAATGGCGGTACCCTGCCCCATGAATATCCCGCCATTATGGCAGCGGTACAGAAGGCAGTATCAACACCACTGGGTATTCATGCCCACAATGATAGTGGCTGTGCCGTTGCTAATTCACTGATGGCGGTTGAGCACGGTGCGGTCCATGTTCAGGGGACGATGAATGGATTTGGTGAACGTTGTGGAAATGCTGACCTCTGTTCAATTATCCCGTCGTTGAGTTTGAAAATGGGTCATGAATGTCTTGGCGATGGAAAACTGACTACGCTGCGGAGTGCTTCTCAGTACATTTATGAATTGGCAAATTTGACCCCCGATAAGCATCAAGCCTATGTCGGTGATTCTGCATTTGCCCATAAGGGTGGGGTTCATGTTTCGGCGATTCAGCGCCATCCGGAAACTTATGAGCATATTCGTCCTGAACTGGTTGGCAATAAGACCCGGGTTCTTGTTTCTGATCTCTCCGGTCGTTCCAATATTCTGGTCAAAGCGGAAGAGTGTGGTATTAAACTCGACAGCAAAGATCCGGTCACGTTGGAGATTCTTGAAGATATCAAAGAGATGGAAAATCAGGGCTTTCAATTTGAGGGAGCTGAAGCCTCTTTTGAAATGTTGATGCTCAAAGCGATGGGGAAATTGAAACACTATTTTTCTGTGACGGCATATCGGGTTATTGACACCTTGCGTGAAGATGATCAGGAACCGGTTTCAGAGGCAACAGTTCGGGTTAAGGTTGGTGGAAGAATTGAGCATACGGCTGCCGACGGCAATGGTCCGGTCAATGCCCTGGATTCTGCATTACGTAAGGCATTGGTTAATTTCTATCCGCAGATCGCTGATGTCCAGCTCCATGATTACAAGGTCCGGGTTTTACCGGCGAGTCAGGGGACCGACTCCGTGATCAGGGTTCTGGTCGAATCCGGGGATCAGGAATCACGCTGGGGGACTGTCGGTGTCAGCAGTAATGTGATTGATGCCTCCTATCAGGCTCTTGCCGATGCATTTATTTATAAATTATATAAAGATAATCAGTAGAGTCGATGACTATTGCTCTATGCCGACTTTAGCGTCAATTAAATAACGGTACGCACCTATATCGCCAATATTTTGACAGCAGTTCTCCCGATTTTATTTGCCATCCTTACTCCGGTGAAAGGGGGTAGTTTAGGGCATATTGATTGGGATTGATTATTTTACTGGTGGGAATTCGTCAATATATTGACGAATGTGTGTGTTGATTTTGAATCTGGCACCAGGGTTCTCCGGAATTATTTTTTTTGACTGACGTGTAACTAATTGAAATAAAAGGTTATTTGTTGAGTCGGTTGCTATTCATGCTTCGATTCAAGACTTTGGCACAACCTGTGTATCTCCAAACGACATAAGCTAACTTAGAAGTTTGTTGTCTGTCAGGGGGTGCGATATGAAGTGTCCAAAGTGTAAGGGGCGGATGTATACCGAGAAATATTACGATTATGTTCGTGAGTTTGATGCTTGGAAATGCAGTGTTTGTGGCGAGGTGATTGATCCGGTTATATTGGCTAATCGGTCACGTCATAACGGAACCCACGGCGGTTAGCGGTTTTATGAGATGGATAGGTATGGGAAAGGCCGGGATGATTTCCGGCCTTTTTTTGTCGTGATCTTACGGCCCTTCTAAGCTAAACCAGCGTCACAATGTTACGATTCGACATGGGAATGACAACCTTTCTGACCTGTTCTTAAAGATGTGACTCTGTTGGTCCTAAAGTTGCTCCGGGGTGAAACAGATGACAGCATCAATCAGATTTTTATCGCAAAGCAACATGACCAGACGATCAATACCAAGTGCAATTCCTGCTGAAGGGGGGAGGGTGCCAAGCTCCCTGAGGAAGGGGGTCGGAGTTGGGTATGGGGACTTTCCGTATTGACGGCGCTGCAACTCTTCTGCAGCAAAGCGTTGTCGCTGTTCTTGCGGATCGGTCAACTCAGAAAATCCGTTGGCCAGTTCCAGGCCACCGATATATAATTCAAACCGCTCTGCGACCTGTGGGTCTGAGGGGTTTTTTCTTGCCAGTGACGCATGTTCTACAGGGTAATCAGTGAGGAAGATTGGCTGATGAGTGGGGAGTTTCGGCTCAATCTCCAACGCCATGATCGTGTCAAATTGATCCGAGGAGAGTGCTTCACTCAGTGGTATGGGGGAAAATTTGTTAAAGGCTTCTGCAATGGTCATACGGGGCCAGGGAGGGGATAAATCAATAATCCCCCCCTGCCACTCTATTTGTCGGTTTGAACTCAGCTGGAGTAATAGAGATTCACAGTCAGACATCAGTTGCAGGTAATCGCAATGGCTGTGATACCATTCCAGCATCGTGTATTCGGGGAGATGTTTACTGCCCCGTTCTCCGGCCCGCCAGCAATGACAAATTTGAAAGAGTTTTTCATACCCGGCGGCCAGAAGACGCTTCATACAAAGTTCCGGTGAGGTGTGGAGAAACCAGTTTTCGGCGGCAACCGCATCAATATGAAGTTCAGGTGCGTTTGCCGGGATACGGTGGGGGGTTTCAACTTCAAGGAACTGTTGCGCAATGAAAAAAGCCCGAATCTGTTGAATGATCCGGGCCCGTTTTTCCAGGGTCGCTCTTTTACGACTCAGCTGCCAGTTTGGTTCCATTGTGTTATTCATTTAGGTTCCGATGGCTAAGCAAAAAATTTGGTCTACAAGGCGTGGTGTTTTTTCAGGGGCGAAGGCATACGCCAGTATGTCGAGATCCTGAAAAAACGCTGCAACGCAGTAGAGCGAAACTTTTTGCAACGCCATCTTATTCTTTGACGCGAGTCACATAGTTCCCGGTACGGGTATCAATCTGGATCAAGACCCCTTCATCAACAAAGGAGGGAACCTGCAGGGTGTAGCCGGTCTCAACGGTCGCCGGTTTATTGTTTCCGGCTGCCGTGTCTCCCTTAACCCATGGATCTGATTGGGTGACACGCAGGTTGACAAAAATCGGCAGGGTAATTCCGATCGCCCGTTCCCCATACATCAGAATTTCAACATCCATATTATCAATCAGAAAATATTTATCGTCACCGAGAGTCTCTTCGGTCAGGATCACCTGCTCATAGGTTTTTTTATCCATAAAGACATGTCCGCTATCGTCTTTATAGAGGTACTGCATATCCCGCTCTTCCAGACTGGCTGGTTCAAAAGATTCACCGCTACGGTAAGTCCGGTCAAACAGTGAGCCGGTAATCATGTTGCGGAGCTTGCACTTATACAGTGATTGCCCTTTTCCCGGCTTAGTGAAGTCATACTGAACAATGACATGTGGTTCTCCATCGATCAGTAATTTAAGCCCTTTTTTCAGATCAGAACAGCTGTACATATGTGACTCCTTTGATGGGTGCTTGAAATTTAATTTTGCAGGCGGCATTTAACCACAAAGTTGTTGTGTTGACCACCCGAAAAGGGGTGCTAGCGTCTGCTCAGGTGTATCCCTGCCAGCATACAGCGAACTGAACCTCCGGCAAGTTCGATGGTTGGGACCGACAGCGGGACAATCCTGGCCGATTTTTCAATAATATTTTTCTGTTGCTGCGATAGCGCGGCAGCACCCCGGGTTGAAATTGCCAGAATCCGTTGTGTCCCGGTAAATAGTTCGATGGCATTCCCGGAAAATTCATCAATCTGCTGATTGCTGAGTTCAATGACATTTCGCCCCATCCCCTGTAAGCGGGTATAAATTTCATTGCGCCGGCCTTTATCGCTGATCATCTCAAAGCCCACCAGGGCAAAATCGGTACCGATACACATCATCACATTGGTATGGTAAACCGCGCGTGCATGGCTGTCTTGCGCATCAAATGCCATCGGCTCAAAATTGAAGTGGGTACAAAATCGTTCCAGAGCGATGGCATCAGCGCGGTTGGAGCGAGCGGTATAGGCAACCCGGTCAATATGGTCGAGAACCATGGCACCGGTTCCCTCCAGAAATAGATCGTCATACTCAAGGCAGGAGTAGTCGATAATATCCTGAACCCGGTATTCCGCCTTCAGCATCTCCAGAATATCGTAGCGTCGCTCCCGTCTCCGACTCGGAGAATACATGGGAAAGACTGCAATATGACCACCGGGGTGGGTAGAAAACCAGTTGTTGGGGAAAACTGAATCAGGGGTCTCTTTTTCACCACGATCTTCAAATATATGGACCCGAACTCCTTGTTTTTCAAGTTCCCGGGCTGCGTCGCTCACTTCCTGGTAGGCATCTTCCGCAGTTTGCCGGATCGTGCGGTTGGCATCGGTTCTTTGAAAAACATTGTCCGATGCGGTGTCTGGATTGGGCTGAAAGCGGTGGGGGCGAATAACGACAACCGCTCCCG
>Ga0256827_10002046_pt1 | contig 13003 bp, 11 predicted proteins | sample CV84metaG_FD_185977 | JGI IMG/M metagenome (GOLD analysis project Ga0256827, IMG submission 185977) | Hydrothermal vent microbial communities from East Pacific Rise, Pacific Ocean - CV84 | ecosystem: Environmental > Aquatic > Marine > Hydrothermal vents | place: Pacific Ocean: East Pacific Rise... | reverse complement strand
TATGGTCATAGTTTGGTGTAAATAATTCTACTTTCCACATATTATATCTCCTTGTTCTATTAATTTATTTAGCATAACATCCTCCCATATTTTTACTCTATTTTAATCTTTAAATTTCTTTAATCCATATTAAACTCTTCTAGTTATTAGAGTACAAAAATGCTCTTTTATGATAGATGGCTTACAGGTTGAAGTTCTCTAGTGAAACTTCTTCATTTTTAATATCTAGACTCTACTTTAGCTAATTCTTTAATCTAAGTCTATTTCATTTATAGTAAACTCCTCTCCTCCTAGGTTATCCCTTATTCTAGCATATTTTTTAAATAAAAAGTTTGTTATATTTACACTATTTAGAGTACTGTTTCCACTTCTCTTCTAAAGTTCACCTATATGAGATAAGAATAAATGTTTTAAGGTATAAATTTATATATACTCTTTTGGCTTTAGGTATAATATAATCAATCAGTAATCCTAATTTATTGAGTAAAAAATCCAGTCTCTTTTGTATTATTTATACAAACTATCATTCTATTATTGAGTTTCATATTTAAAAAGCCTCTGTTACTATGTACAAATAGTTTTTAGATAACAAGCTTTCCATATTTGTTTAGATTCAATAATTTAAAACTCTATTCAATAAAATATTATGCAATACCTTTAATTCTACAGTTTTACATTCTTTATTTTCATAACTTAGAACAAAGAGTTCTACTTTCCACATTTTATATCTCCTCCAGTGTTCTTATAAATTCTTTAGCTATATTCTCATAGGTATGGTATTTTAAGACATACTCTTTTCCATTTTTTCCCATGGATTCTCTCTCTTCTTTACTCAGTTGATACATTTTTACAATACCATCTGCTATGCTTTTAGCGTCGTCTGAAGAGACTGTAACACCAGCATTTGCTCTTTGCACAATACTCTTTTTGTCATTAACTCCATATAAAATTGCTTTTTCAGCATACAGATAGTCAAAAAGTTTATTTGGAGATACACCATACTCAAATATGGGTTTCTTCTGTAATCCAATATAACATACATCAAATTTTGAAAGAAGACTCTGCACCTCATTTTTAGGTATGGGGTCTATAAAAAGTACATTGGTTAACTTTTTCTCTTTAAGCTTTCCTCTCTCTTTTCCATCACCAACAAGAAGTAGTTTTACTTTAGGATAAGCAGTCAATAGCTCTGCTGACTCAACAAATGTATCTAAAGCATTGGCAATACCAATAGTACCTGCATAACCAACAATAAAGTCATCTTTAGAAAGTTGTTCCAAGGTTGCCACATTGAGTTCTCGGTTCTCTTCCATATCTTCTAACGATATACCATTAGGTATGTACTTGAACTTCTCCTCTTTTAAGCCATGTGTTTTCATATACTCATAAGCATTAGCCAAAACCGTAATGGTCAAGTCTGATTTCTGATAAGCATAATCAGAAAACCATTGCATAAGTCGAATAAAAGGGTGCTTCTTACTATACCCTCCCAGTTCCATAAGTGAAAGGGGCCAAATATCTTTTACTTCATAAACCAGCTTCGCTCCAAACTTCTTAGCAAAGTGATGAGCAGGTTTTATGAGAAACGGAGCCATAGGACTGGCAATAATATAGTCTGGTTTCTCCATCTTTTTAACAGGTAACTCATAGAGCTTTTTAACAAACACAAACCACTTCCAAACTCTCTTTTTATCTGTAGAGCTACTGTAATGAGGTACATCTACCCAAATGTACTCTATCCCGTCTATAGTCTCAAAGCTGTACTTTTTACCTTCTGTTTTGGGTAACTCTTTAAACAAGTGCATGTACGAAGCAGAGACTATGGTGACCTTATGCCCCAGTTTTACCAGTTCACGAGCCATGTAGTAGTTACGAAACTCCATGCCGTGGTACTTGCTTCCTGCATAGTCGTTAAAGAACCAAATGGTTTTAGACATCAAGTAACTCTTTTACTATAATAGAACTTGCCTTTCCTCCACCATATAGGTTCATGCTAAAGTCATCGTTAAATTTAAAATTTTTATAATGCTCTAAAATCTTCTCTCTACTTGCACCTGCAAGAACATTAAATCTGTTCTCTATAAGCTCTACCCACTCTGTCTCATCTCGCAGGGTTATACATGGTTTCTCAAAGAAAAATGCCTCTTTCTGAAGCCCTCCACTGTCAGTCATGATGAGTGTTGCATTTTTAATAAGCCCTACCATCTCTAAGTACCCAACAGGGTCTATAATGGTACAGTTCACCTCTAAGCCATTTTGTTCCAGTATCGCTTTTGTTCTAGGGTGCAAAGGAAGCACTATTTGTATCTCTTTTGCTATCTCGTTGAGTGCCAAGACAATAGCTGTTAAACGCTCTATATCATCAGTATTTTCTGCTCTGTGAATGGTAGACAAAATGTACTCACCCTTTAACTCTATGGTTGGTTCTACAGCTAAATCTTTATAAAAAATAGCTCCATCTTGCATAACATCACCATTTTTCACAACTTTAATATCAAGGTTTTCATACCCCTCACAGTTTAGGTTATCTACAGCACTCCCAGTTGGGCAAAAAAGTATGGTACTAATTCGGTCAGTCAATATACGGTTAACCTCTTCAGGCATTTTCATGTTGAAAGAGCGTAATCCTGCCTCTATGTGTGCTATTTTTATATGTAGTTTAGAAGCTGCCAATGCCCCTGCAAGGGTTGAATTGGTATCACCATAGACCATGACCCAGTCAGGCTTTTCTTTTTGTAGTACCTCTTCTATCTTCTCTAGCATCTGTCCTGTCATCGCACCATGTCCCAAGCCATTTATGTCTAGGTTATAATGTGGTTTTGGTATCTGCATCTCTTCAAAAAATATATCTGACATATTGGCATCGTAGTGTTGTCCTGTATGAACTATAATCTCTTCTATCTCATTATACTTAGCTATCTCCCTACTTACGGTTCCTGCTTTTATGAACTGTGGTCTTGCTCCTAATATGGTTACTATTTTCATGATTTTAACTCCCTATATAATTTCAGTAAAACTTTCTCTTGCTCTTCCCAGTTATGTAGAGACTTGACTTTTTTAAGATTTTTTTTCATTAACTCTTTATCTAACAGCATTGCTTTTTCTATAGCCTCTTTTATTCCTAAAGTGGTCTCTTTTTCAACCACTACTCCAATATTATTCCCATTTACAACCTTACTCATTTCAGGTAGATTAGAGACAATAAGAGGAACCTCTGCCATAATATATTCAAACAGCTTATTAGGCAAACAATACCTATAACTCAAACAGCTATCTTCTATGGTTGAGATACCAAAGTCAGCCGAAGCAGTATACTCTAACAGTACCTCTGGTGAGACAGCTTTATGTGAAAAGATATTAGGAGATTTTTTAGAAACATCTTCTATATAGTTGTCCAACTCCCCATAACCCATAAATACCATCACACTTTCATCATCAAGTGTTTGAAACACTTCAATAAGCAGTTCAATTCCTCTATTTTTAGTTAAACCACCTTGATAAAGAAAGATTGTCTTGCCTTCTATTCCAAATGCTTCTCTAAACTTATCATATTTTCCTACCTCTTTATAGGGAGGAGTATTAAGTACTAAGGCTGGTTTATCTATGTTATATAACTTTACATACTCATTAGCAATTGCATCACTTACCGTTATTACTTTATGGGCATGACGTATTAAAAGCTTCTCTGTAGCCTTAATAATCTTTTTTTGAAATCCTTTTAAGGCATAAGTCTCTATCTCGTACTCATGAGCATCATAGACTATTTTCACATTTTTATTATAAATCTTTTTAATCATAACAGCAATGGGTAAAGTATTAATGTCATTACAGTGCAAAATATCAAACTCTTTGGCATAAGAGATAGATTCACCTACATATTGAAGATAAGCTTTCAACTTGCCCCATTTACTTTTAGTCACTGTTCTATCAAGATAAGCAACCCTACAAATATGAAAATTATCTCTCTTCTCTTCTTTTTTCAAATCTTTATCATGATGAGCAACTACCGTTACTTCGTAACCATTATTTGCCAAAGAGTGTGACTCTTTTAGTACTCGGCTATCATTAATAAATGAATTAAAAACAAAATTGGCTACTCTTACCATAGTACTCCCTCATATACTCTCTTTAGATTCTCTTTGCTATTAACAACAACACTAGAACGCCATTCTCTAGGGTGAGAAAGCATACAGACCACATTTTTTTCTTGAAACAACTTTAATATATCTTCTGCTTTATCGTCCATAGAGAATGTGCCATCAGATACATAAGCATCAAAGCCATCTTTAACTTCGGTATCATAAGTTTCACACCTAATACCTAACTCTTCTCGTAAGGTACTGTTTTTTAACAACTCATTGTTAATAATTCCTAGCTTTCTGTTCACAAAATCACCATGAGAACAGACAGTCTCTAGTTTTTTACCTAAGTTTTTCTCTATGGTTTTAAAACTGTTAGAAAATAGCTCTTCTATCTGACTCATATTTTTAAAAACTTCTTCTTTACTTTTAATATGATGTTGCTTACAATAGTCTGCTATCTCTTCAAAATGATAACTTGCTTCACTCCCATAAGCCTCTAACTCTTTCATAAAATTATAATCTAAAGTCGAGTGTCTAAAGTAATAGGTTGCAAAAACACCAAACTTCTGTTCTATTTTAAAAAACTCTTTTGCTGTTGCTACATCCGTATCAATATCGTGCCGATTAATAAAGTATTTTTTATCTACTTCAGGAGCATCACTCATCAACCGTTGATAATATTCCCTAAAAGTTAAATGCTCATACCCCTCTTCTATAGTCCACTTAATTATTTTTTCATACTCTCCAAGTTTTGAAGGCATCAAGTAGTCAGCATAAAAACGATTATAAATTTTATTTAATTTTCCCATATCCATTTAACCTTGTAGGGTTTATATCCTAACTTATTTTTAAATTTTTTTAATCCAGAAGAAGCTCCAAAAAAAGTATCATACATAATATAGTTATACCCTTGTTCCTTATACTCTTCAAACATTATTTTATTTGTCTCTATCATCATTAAATACATAATTCCATCATTCAAGTACTCCTTGTGTCCAAGTAGTGACACCACCAAAGAGAACTCTCCATAAAATCCAATATTACAATAGGCAAGTAGTTTATTATCTTCATTAACAATACCAAAATATTTAAAATTATCTTCATTTTCATAAAGCTTTACTCTTTTTAAATATCCACTTGACATCTTTTGCCCTTGTCTTATATCAGCAGATGTATTAATAGCATAGATGTCATCAATGTAATTATTTCTATCTATTTCAATAAGTTTATAACCTCGTTTTATGGCTTTTCTAGCATAATATGCAGCTGAGTTTTTTCCATTTATTGACTTATAATATATATCAAAATGAGTATATAGATTTAAATCAATCAATGCAACACCCAATGTTTTGTTTTTAAATAGTTTTAATCTATGTGGTTTGGTAAAATAGTCATAAGTTATTTTATATTTAGCTTTAGTGAGTTCAGAAAAATTACAAAATTTTATCTTTACTTTTGGTAATCGATACAACTCATTTATCGTAGTAACAATTTTTTTAATCTTATTCATATAACCCTCTGTAGACATCTATTAAGATTTTTTCTTGCTCTTCCCAATTATAGATACTCTTAACCTCTTCGATTTTTTTCTCTAAAACTTTACTATCTAACTGAACAGCTTTTTCTATTGCTTCCTTTAAACCATTTGCACTATTTTCTTCTGCTACAACACCAATCTCTTTGGTTTCTACTAGCCTCTTCATTTCATATAGGTTAGATACTATTACAGGTATTTCTGCCATCAGGTACTCAAACATTTTATTGGGTGAGCAGTAGTAATGGTTTAAACAACTGTTTTCATAAAATAAGATTCCAAAATCTGCACTACAAGTATAGTCCAGAAGTACTTCGGGAGAAACAGCTTTATGAAAATATATATTTTCATACTCTTCAGAAGCATCAACTATCATTTTTTCTAAAGAACCATAACCCATAAAAACAATAACAGCATCTTTGTTATCTATCATTTTAAAAGCATCTACAAGAATCTCAATTCCTCGTCCTCCACTTAAACCTCCTTGATATAAAAAGATAATTTTATCTTCATCTATGTTTAGTGTTTCTCTAAAAATATTTTTCTTTTCTATGGTCTTATATGGAGGGGTATTTAAAACAAGCAGTGGTTTTTCTATATCATAAAGCTTTACATACTCATCAGCTATAGCATTACTAACCGTAATAACTCTATCTGCATACCTTATAAGAAATTTTTCACTCAATTTAGAAAGTTTTTTTCTAATTCCACTTAATCCATCTATCTCTGTCTCATACTCATGTGCATCATAAACTACTTTTAACTTCTTATTAAAAAGCTTAGAGATGACTCCTATATGTAGCGTATTTAAATCGTTACAGTGTATGATGTCGCTACTTTTATATGTTTTGACTATCTTATATGTCCACTCCATATACTTGACAAAAGAAGCAAGAAGATTTTTTGACCAGTTCATAGTAGAAAGTTTTACCCTATGAACACTAATTCCTTGAACCTCATCAAACTCATCTAATGGTTCTTGATGTAAACCTACTACTTGAACGTCATAACCTGCATTTTTTAATGAGATATTCTCTTTTAAAACTCTGCTATCATTTGTAAAATTATTTAGTACTATTGATACTACTTCTATCAAATCATTCTCCTTATAAATTCTATTCTTAATTGCTTAATAAGCATGAGTAACAACATGATACAAACTGGAAAAATCCAGTTTGTATCAGTAAGGATGCCAACAAAAGATCCTCCTGCAAACTTTCCAAAATAATTAATTAAAAAAATAAATAATACTGATACTAAAAGGCTTTTATATTCTCCTAGTTTAGTAATAAAAAAGATATCAACCATTTGAATCATAAACCCAAATAATATCATAGAGAAAAGTGCCATATAAGGACCAAAGTTTATAAACCATTCAGCAAAAAATACAGTTGGCATACTACCGACAATACCCAATTTAGCTAGTTCTGGATGAGCAAACTTCATAACTTCAATATCTATATTTTTCCACTCAAAAGGAAAAATATGTCCAGGATTAGGAAAAGAAGTTCCATAGATATAACCATATTCTTCTTGAAAAAGCTGAAAGTAATAAAAAGGTTCTATTTGAATAATAAAAATTCTATGTAATGGACCTACTATTATCTCAAAAAAACTTTTATCACTCATACCCATAAAAAACATATACATTATTATAATTAATCCACTTAAAACAATACCTGTTACTACAAAAACTTTTCTACTAATCTTATTTTTACTATAAAAATAAGCCAACATCAAAAGTAAAAACATTTTTATAATAGGTGCTTTTTCAATATTCATAATAGAAGTAAATATATTATAAATAAGTAATATATAAAAAAAATATTTCCATTTAAAAGATATATTTTTCATAAAAAATAAAATAAAAAGTAAAAAAAGAGGCAATGTTTTTGTGAACATTATATATCTGTACATTTTTCCATCAAAATTTGCACCACTATCACTTCTTAACAATGCTAAATCAGAAGTATCCAACCCATCAAAAACTCCCAATATAGGCAATGTACCTAATTTAGATATATAAACCAATAAAATAAAAAATGAAAGAACAAATAATGTAAATAAAATAAAAAATGTAAAACTCGATTTATCACCTTTTGAAATAACAATCTCTTTTGATAAAATTTGAGAAGTAGCTTTAATTGGATTATAACCTGTAGCCCAATTTGCAATAAACATTCCTAATGGAATTAAAAATAGTCCTGCTGTAGTATAATACCACATATTCAATAAAATATCAGGTCGATTATACATCCCTCTACTTATTTCATATGTAAAAAAAAATACATTTAATAGAACAGAACCAATATAAGCAAAAACAAGATATTTAACCATAAAAAATGTAGAAACAAAAGGTATTCTTATTATACCACTTACTTTTCTCAATAAGAGATAAGAAAAAAATATACTCCCTATAGAAATAATAATAATCCCAATACTTAAATAATTATGAACTAAAATTTAATATCCTTCTAAGTTTATTTTGTAAAAAATATAATTTTATTAAAACTAATCTTTCCATATAACTGATTTTTTATCAATAATAGGAATTACTATATATATATATAATAATAATTGTAAAAAAGAATATATTAAAAAAAAGCTTCTAATATCTTTCAAATTTGTAGACATATAAATAATAAAAAATATAAGTATTAATATAAATCTCATTACTTCCCATTTTAAAAAAAATAAATTTTGGTTTGCAAGTAAATAAATAGTTGTAAATGGACTTATTGGAAAACTAAATATAAAATAAATCATCAAATATTGAGAAATTTCACCAGCTATACTCCAATTTTCTCCAAATATAAATAAAAATATTGATGGTAAAAACCAAACAATACTACTACCAAAAGTTAAAGAAGCAATAAACATTAAAAGCAACATCTTTTTCGTATATAGATATAGTTTATCCTTATCTGAATGGTACATAATGGATGCTTTTTGATAATAAACCTGTCCTAAAGAATTACCTATTATAGATAGTGGAGTTCCTAAAATACGATAAGCAAACGAAAATGCTCCCAAAATAGCTGTAGAAAATATAAATTTAATAAAAAATATAGGAAGCTGTAAAGAAGCTTCATAAAGTAAATTTTGAGGCATAGTATGAAATGGAAACTGATTGTATTTTAAAAGTTGCTCTTTAATTAAACTCAAATTTACATTAAATTTAATATCCTTCTTATTAATAAGAAACAAATAAATTACAGATAAGAAATTCGTAATTATACTTGTAATAATTAAACCCATATAGGCAAAGTTTATGAATCCAAAAGTTGTATTAAGAGTTGAATTTGAGAAAGATTGTATCATTACATTATTTGACATAGATGTATATCTTTTTTTTCTATTTGACCAATGATTTAAACTTTTATATATGCCTGTCAATAAAACAGAAATGGGAGCCAAGTATATCCAAAAGTGTAATTGAGTAGGTAAAAAGGAAGACATTAAATATGAATGAAAAATAAAAATAAAAATAAAAAATATCAAACTAATAGATATTGATATAAATATTGATAATATAAAAATATTAAAAGCCTCATCATCATTAGTGGGTAACATAATAGCAAGCTCATATTTACCAGTTACAAAAACAGAAACAATAGAAATAATAGAAAAATAAATAGCAAACAAACCAAAATCTTCAGGAGTATAAATTCTAGTTAAAATAGGGCTAATAGCAATAGGAATAGCCTGTGCTATGGTCGTACCTGTCATAAGAGTGAGAACATTACGAGCAAATTCAGATTTTAGTTTTAGTTTATTTATCATTATTTTACTTTTATTTCAAAATATTTTTGTATATTTGTATAATTGTATATACTTGTATTTGATTCTTTTAAAATATTATTTATATCAAATTTATTAATTAAAATATGTAATTTTTCATTTTTTACTTTTTCACTATCTATACTATCTACATACATATTCCAAGCTTGTGAATCAAAGTCAGGATAAAAATATGGATTCAATGAAATATAAAAACTATTTAATAACTTATGCTTTAATAGTCCCCATGCAAGAGATGGTCTAAATCTATAATTTGCCTTTTGATATTCTATATCTCCACTTATAAATCTTGAAAAAGAGTTATCATATATAAAAGAATCTATCGTATTTTGTAATAAATTAATATCATCCGAACTAAAAACTTCATTTGAAAATCTTTTTTGAAATTCTAATATAAAATGGAGATTAATTCCTGCATGACTCAAATCTTCATATAATGTATCTTCTGTTAAAGTTCTTATTGGAGTATTTTGACTAATATTTTGTTCTTTATTCCAACCATGATAAAATTCACTTGACCAATAATGCCAAAGCAATTTATTATCTTTATATACAAATTCATCTTTAAATTTCTGTGCCAATACAAAAGCTCTATTTTTATATCGTTTATCAGAAGTTAAATCATACATTTGCAATAAAACTATTCCAAAAATATTTTGTTGATTAAAAGGTAACCAAACACCATCTGCCCAAAAATTTATTCCATATTGAAATTTATACATATTTGTTTTATTATCAAAATAATTATCATAATAATTATATAAATTAGATACTCGCTCAATTAAAATATTTTTATATTTCGCTTTAAACTCTTTTCCTAAATTATCCATTGCAAAGAGTATAGAATTATATATTTTTGAATCATCTACTAATAGTGAAATAGGTGTTAATTTATCCAATGAATATTTTTTTGTTGTATAAGAATATTTAGGATTATAGTTATTGGTAATTCCAATTTTCTCATTTGTACTATCTAATAATGCTTGAACTATATTCTCTATTGATGATAATACAATAGGATTTTTAGTAAGATTATATAATTTTACTAAATTATTTAACCTATATGATTGATTCCAAGTTATTCTTCCCATAAAATTATTTGAATATGCAAATGGATTTGCTAATTGATAGTTATAGTAATTATAATAAGCATTAAACAATAATTTTATATCTGTTTCATTATTTCCTACAGTAGCTATTTCAAAATTCTTATTAAAATTTATATCTTTTAATAATTCATCTTTTTTACTATCTTTTATATTTTCAAATAATTCATTTTCTAACTCAAAGATACCTATATCCATAGACATAGAATTTAATGAAAAATATTGAACTATAACTTTATTATTAGTTATAAATTTTATTTTTTGTATATATCCATTAAAATTATATTTTTTATATTCATTTGTATCTAAATCAATCCAATGCAAGAAATGTTTATTATCATAAAACCTTTCAACACTATAAATAAGATAATTATCACTAATGGCTAAATTTTTATATAATAAAGACGTATTCGTCTCTTTTATTAAGTTATTATTTAAATAAACTTTTGATTGACTTGTAGAGTATTCTGACTGAATATATGCAAAAATACCTTTATTATTTATTACAGGATTAGTTTCTATAAAAATATTATCAGTTAATTTATCTGTTAGATTTTTATCTACCTGATATAAATATACTTCGGGTTCATCACCATGATTAATTTTAGTATATATAGCATATTTTTTATTTTGCGAATATGAAACTTCATAAGGATTTATAATATTTTTTCCATCTAATAAAATAAAAGAATTTGTTTTTACATTAAAATTATATTCTTTCAGTGAAATCATATATTCTTTACTCTCGTGTAGTTCTTCATCTTTTATATTAGATTTATCATTTGTACTACCACAGGCAACTAATGCTACCATAAGAATAACATATAAACTAAAAAATATAATTTTTTTCATTATTTTCCTTTTTTATTTACATAATTATAGTTTACGAACTATATATTCTATTTCTTTATCCATCAAATAAGGATTCATAGGCAAAGACATAATCTCAAAAGAGACTATTTCAGCCACAGGAAAATCTCCCTCTTTATAACCAAGATAAGCAAAAGCCTCTTGTAAATGTAAAGGCATTGGGTAGTGAACAGCAGTAGGAATCCCCTGTTCTTTAAGTTTATCCTGTACCTCATCTCTATTTTGAACACGTACAGAGTATTGAGCAAAAGCAGAAGTTGCTTTCTCATCTACAAAAGGAAGAACCAAATCTTTGTTTTGTAACGCTTCTGTATATTTACTCGCAACTTCTTGACGTAAAGCCAAATCTTTTGCATAATATTTTAACTTTACATCTACAATGGCACACTGAATGGTATCCATACGTCCACCCATTCCAATATATTGGTGATGGTAACGTTTTGATTGACCATGAACTCTTAGTGATTTCATCTTTTGTGCTAACACATCATCATTGGTAAAAACAGCTCCACCATCACCAAAACATCCAAGTGGTTTAGCTGGGAAAAAACTTGTGGTTGAAATATCACCTAAGTTTGAGTCTGTTTTTCCATTAAAAGTACTTCCAAAACTCTGAGCTCCATCGACAATAACTTTTAAGTTATGCTTATCGGCAATGGCTTGAATAGCCTCCATATCAGCAGGTTGACCATAGAGGCTTACAGGCATTATGGCTTTTGTTTTAGAAGTGATTTTCTCTTCTATTTGACTCGGATCAAGATTATAAGTCGTTTCATCTATATCTACAAAAACTGGTTTAGCCCCTAAAAAAGCGATAGTCTCAGCTGTGGCTATAAAAGTAAAAGGGGTGGTAATAATCTCATCATCAGGCTGAATATCTAATGCCATCATTGCCAATAAGAGAGCATCTGTTCCAGAAGAACAAGAGATGGCATGTTTTACCCCTGTAAAGGTTTGAAGATTTTTCTCTAAATCAGTCACTTCATTACCCATAATATAGTTTGATTTGTCTAAAACAGCATGAATAGCATCATCAAGTTCTGTTTTATAAAGTTGATATTGATATTGTAATTTTGCAAAATCTATGGTCATATTATTTTCTTTCTATATTTAAATTATTATCTACAAGTTCATAGTGAGCAAACTCATCTTCTGCTTTAGCATCCACAAAAGTTAAAGTATTTCCACTAATTCCAACCCAACCAATCTGTTTGGCAGGAACTCCCACCATAAGAGCATAAGGGTTAACATCTTTGTTTATAACAGCACCTGAACCTATCAAGGCATATTCTCCGATGGTCACACCACAAATAAGAGTGGCATTTGCACCTATAGAACAACCTTTTTTAAGAAGTGTTACTTTAAACTCCTCTTTTCTTTGGATAAATGCTCTTGGATTAATCACATTGGTAAAAACCATTGAAGGTCCTAAAAAAACATCATCTTCAACTTCAACACCCTCATAAACAGAGACATTATTTTGCACTTTAACACCTGAACCCATTGTAACTTTTGGTCCAACCACACAGTTTTGACCAAAAGAACAATTTTCACCTATGGTCGTTCCTGAAAGAATATGAGAAAAGTGCCATATCTTAGTACCTTCACCT
>Ga0256827_10002045_pt1 | contig 13015 bp, 11 predicted proteins | sample CV84metaG_FD_185977 | JGI IMG/M metagenome (GOLD analysis project Ga0256827, IMG submission 185977) | Hydrothermal vent microbial communities from East Pacific Rise, Pacific Ocean - CV84 | ecosystem: Environmental > Aquatic > Marine > Hydrothermal vents | place: Pacific Ocean: East Pacific Rise... | reverse complement strand
GATGTAGATAAAATAAGAAATAGAATACAATTAAAATTAGAAAAGAAATTAAACTAAATAGAGCTTGTCTATAAAGTCTGATTTCTGCGTTGTTGCTCAAAATTTAAATCCTCAAATACCTTTGTATTCTGCGGTTTAAATTCCTCACAGGCTTTAAACTAGAACTTTATAGTTCAATCTCTTGACTTTATGGACAGACCCTAAATAGGGGCTGCTGAGAAACGCATAATAGGTTGTTTTTGAATTGTTTAGAACAGAATATCCCATTAGTGCAAACTTTTTAATAGTATATCCCCTTATATCCGTAGGTTTAGTTTTAAAATATTAATAGTCAGGGCTTCACTATTTAAATTAAAGTGAAACTGATTAGTATTTAACAACTTATAAACTAACAGAGTGAAACCCTGACTTGCGGATTTAAGGTATCCTTATAAGTTTGCATTTATAAATGTTAAAATTACAGTTTTAGGCTTAATAGACAAAATGGTTGCTAAAAGCTCATGTAAGTATTGATATCATTATCTTTGCAGCAAATCAAAGCTTATGAATAAAAAAAATGCATTTATTGTGGTAGTTCAATAACAAAGAAATATGGCATTAGAAATAAAAAACAACGTTATAAATGCTTAGCTTGTAATCGCTATTTTACGGGAGGAACTCAAATCATCTCAAAAAATCTTTGGCAAGAATACACCAAAGGAAAACAAACGTATCAACAATTAGCTGATAAATATAATTGTTCAAAACGAACTGTTCAGCGAAGAATAGATTCATACACATTGTTTTTGCCTTTAAAACAAGCAAGAGCAGTTATTGTTTTAATGGATACCACTTATTGGGGAAGAAATTTTGGTGTAATGCTTTTTAAAGACGCCATAACAAAAGAAAATTTGTTAAAATATTATGTAAATCACGAAACAAATAAATTATACCAACAAGGTATCAAAGAGTTGCAATCTAAAGGATATACAGTTCTGGCAATAGTATGTGATGGAAGAAGAGGTCTTTTAAATTCATTTGGAGATATTCCTGTTCAGATGTGTCAATTTCATCAAGCAGCTATTATTAGAAGATACATTACCAAAAAGCCTAGATTACAGGCTTCTATTGATTTAAATAAACTTGTTAGATTAATGATTAAAACAGATAAGGAATCGTTTATAGGTGCTTTAAATGAATGGTTTATTAAATGGGAATTCTTTTTAAATGAAAGAACAATTAATAAAGAAACAGGCAAAAGTTATTATACACATAAAAGACTACGAAGTGCTTATAGAAGTTTAAATACAAATCTAAAATGGCTTTTTACTTGGTATGATAATATTGAGTTGGGTATTCCTAATACGACTAATGCAATAGATGGTCATTTTGCTGATTTAAAAAATAAACTTCGTAATCATAATGGGCTTAACTTAAAACGCAAAATGCGTTTTATAGATGAGTTTTTGAAGGCATAAGGACTTCTAAAAATGTCAAAAGGGACTCGTAATGAATCCCTTTATTTTGACGTTTTTGTCAGTCATCAAATCTATCCCTAATAAGTTGCTCTCCAGCAGAGCTTATGTCCGTTTTAATTTGATAACACAAAAATAAATTAATTAAAATTTATGTTGAAATATTGTTGAAAAAAACAGCAACCATTTTGTCCACTTGAAACAATCGTGCTAAAAATAGCAACCATTTTGTCTATTATACCTACAATTAGTATAATTAGAAAAGCCATTAATTTATATTAATAATTAAGGCTGTCAACCGACAGCCTTAGTTATTAATGTGATTTCGACTTAAAATTTTCACAGTTTATATCGAACTCATGTTGATAAATATAAATATTAATCTTATTTTAATGCGTTTAAAACCTCATCGTAATTTGGTTCGTCAACAATTTCAGGAACTTGTTGGTTATATGTTACTTTACCATCTTCGTTAAGTATAATAACTGCTCTTGAAGCTAAACCAGCTAAAGGACCATCAACAATTTCTAAATCGTAATCTTTGCTGAAACTTGTTCTAAAATCAGATAAAGTTTCAACATTTTCTAAACCTTCTGCACCACAAAAACGTGCTTGTGCAAATGGTAAATCTTTTGAAATGCATAATACTTTTGTATTTTCTAGTTTTGATGCCTCAACATTAAATCTGCGTACTGATGCCGCACATGTTGGGGTGTCTAAACTTGGAAAAATATTTAATACAACTTTATTCCCTTTGTAGTCTGATAAAGATTTAACAGATAAGTCGTTTGCAACTAAACCAAAATCTTTTGCTTGAGAACCCGCCTGTGGTAAACTTCCAGAAGTATTTATTGCGTTTCCTTTTAATGTTATTTGTGCCATAATTATTATTGTTTTATTTATTATTTTTCACTTAAATATTTCGCTACACCGTCAAATGATGCTTCTAATGCTGTATCGCCTTTTTTCCAGTCAGCAGGACAAACTTCGCCGTTTTGTTCGAAAAATTGTAATGCATCAACCATTCGTATAGCCTCATCAATACTTCTACCCAGTGGTAAATCATTAATTACCTGATGACGTACAACACCCTCTTTATCTATTAAGAAAAGTCCACGATAAGCAACAGCTGCTCCTTTAAAAGATGCTTCACCTTCGTCGTTATAATCATACTCACCTGCTAAAACACCATAGTTTTCAGCAATACTCATTGATGGGTCTGCTACTAAGGGATATTTAACTCCTTTAATTCCACCATCGTTCTGCTCTGTTTGTAACCATTTCCAGTGAGAAAATTGACTGTCAGTTGAGCAACCAATTACTGCTACATTCCTTTTCTCAAATTCAGCTATTTTTTCTTGGAAAGCTATAATTTCAGTTGGACATACAAATGTAAAATCTGCTGGATAGAAATAGAATACTACTTCTTTTTTTCCAATAAATTGTTCTAACGAAAAATTTTCGTCCATTTCGCCACCATTTACTACAGCTACTGCATTAAAATTTGGTGCTTTTTTGCCTACTAATACGCTCATAATTAAATATATTTTAAATTCTATTTCTTATTTAGATTAATTCTATACAAAGATATGTTATTTAGACTAAATAAACAAAGGCTTTTTTGAAAATATTTTTATTATTATGATTTGTTAACAAAAACATAAGAAATATTTTAAATTCTATACTTTTACAATTCAATGAAAACTGCATCGAAAGTAATATTAGGTATTGACCCAGGAACTGTAATAATGGGTTATGGGGTTATTGAGGTTATAAATAAAAAACCATATGCAGTGGTTATTGGCGATGTTAAAATGGCTAAATTGGCAAATCATTATGTTAAATTGCAGCACATTTTTAATAGAGTAACAAAACTAATTGATGAATATCACCCTGATGAACTGGCTATTGAATCGCCATTTATGGGAAAAAATGCCCAAGTAGCAATAAAATTAGGACGAGCACAAGGGGCAGCTATTGCAGCAGCTTTGCAGCGTGATATTCCAATTTTTGAATATGCTCCACGAAAAATTAAATTGGCAATTACAGGAACGGGTACTGCAAGTAAAGAGCAAGTAGCAGGTTTATTGCAAAAAATATTAAAACTATCTGAACTTCCTAAAAATCTTGATGCTACTGATGGTTTAGCGGCTGCATTATGTCATTATTATCAAACATTAAATCCTATTTTAGGTTCGGGTGCTAGTAAAAATTGGAGCGATTTTATAAAAAAGAATCCTGGAAGAGTAAAGTAAAGTAAAATATTGCTATTCATTTTCTACATAACTACCTAAGTTTATATTCATTTTAATGCAAGTTCGCTAAATTTAGTAATTTAACTTTGCTGTAATAACCTATCAAACAGTGTAATAAAAATTAATTTATTAAATACCTATCAAAAAACTTGCATATACATAAGTTTCTTATGTATCTTTGTCTTATGTATTCATCTGAACTTATAAAAGGTACAATTAAAACAATTGTATTGTCTTTGCTCAAGGAGCAGGGACAGATGTACGGGTATGAAATTACCCAGAAAGTTAAGAAAATGACATCTGAAAAAATTCAATTAACCGAAGGAGCTCTGTACCCAACTTTGCATGCATTAGAAAAAAGTGGGGATTTAGAAACCGAAAAAGTATATATAGGAAAGCGCGTCCGAAAATACTATAAGGTAACTAAAAAAGGTACCGAAACAGCAGAGCAACGGGTGGGCGAATTTGAAAATTTCATACGTACAATGGAATATTTATTAGACCTTAAACCAAACTTGGGTTATGTATAATATTTCGGATAGTCAGGTTGATTTTATTCTCGATGATATAAAAAAACGTGGGGTTGAATTGGAAGATCTACAAAACAACCTTCTAGACCATGTTTGCTGTATTATTGAGAATAAAATGAACCAAAACCATAACTTTAATGAGTTTTATGAGAATACAATTTCTAAGTTTTACAAGACAAATCTTGCTGAAATTGAGGAAGAAACAAAAAATCTTTTAACCTTTAAAAACTTTTATGCTATGAAACGAACAATGAAAATTACAGGAATAATTAGCACAATATTTATAATATTAGGAGTATTTTTGAGACTAATGCATTGGCCAGGTTCTGGACTACTGTTAGTAGTCGGATTACCTTTATTTGGTCTTATTTTTATGCCATTAGTTATTGCTTTAAAATTTAAAGATGACAGTCAAAAAAAAGAAAAAATTATTTTTTCGATTGGTATAGCTATAGGAATGATAGGATTACTAGGCATTGGTGCTAAAATAATGTATTGGCCTTTACAATACTTCTTATTAAGAATAAGTTTTATATTATTCTTTACTATATTTATTCCAATATATTTTATCAATGGATTTAAACAATCTGATAAAAAATTTAATACAATAATTGTTACATTGTTTATGATTGTTGGAGTTGGTGTATTGTTATCTTTAACAACATTAGAATATAGCGGTACAGTAAAAAGAAGTCTATTGTCAATTAACCAAAATATAACTTCAATATCATCTAATATTTTAGATTCTAATAATAATTTTATTAAACTTAGTACCGATTCAAATGCTTTATTAATTCATAAAAGTTCTATTGAATTACTTAATGAAATAGATAATGTTAAAAATTATCTAATAAGGAAATCGTTATATATTAGTGAAGATGCAAAATACACAAATACCGATATTTTAAGGTGTAGAGAAAATGGTTTTGTAGGATTATATTATTATAATTTTGATAGATCATTGATAAAATATCGTGATTTGCAAAAGCAAATTAATGAGTATAACTCAAATTTACAGAAGCTTATCGAGCATCCTATTAATGTAGACGATATTCTTGTTAACGGAACTACTCTTGCAATATTTATACATCAGCTAACACAAATACAATTACAAATTGCTATTAACGAAAATAGTTATTTAAATTATGTAAAAGGCAAGCTTTCAAAATAGTGTTGTAATATACTCAATCCATTTAGCTTTTAGGGAATTTATACGGGTTTGTTTTTTCTTTTTTAGAGTTTAAAATTTTAAGCATAGCTTGTTACGCTTATAATTTTAAGCAAATAAAAATGGAAAAAGAAAAAGTAGAATAACCGAAAAGCTATTTGGTTTAAGTATAAAACAATTAATACCAAAATGAAACAAAATTACCGATATAAATCGTTTCTATTTTCCGTATTTTTCGTTAAAAATCATTTCTATAACTTGTGCTATGCAAAGATTTTTTGCCTTAAATACAAAAAAAATATTCCAATTTATTTATCGGCAGTTTTGAATCAAATAGGTATAACTCATTTTAAATAGGTAAACTAAAAAAAAAGGTACTACCTTTTTTTAAGATGCTTTCAACCCATATTTCACCATTGTTTTGCTCAGCTATTTCCTTACATAAAACTAAACCCAATCCGTTTCCTTTTTCGTTTTTTGTGCCTAAAGTGCTAAGGTTTTCATCTATTCTAAATAGTTTGTCTGCAATATTTTTTTGCATTCCTACACCAAAATCTTTAACCGAAATAACTATTTGGTTATCCTGAATATCTGCATTTACAATTATTTCATTTTTCTCAAACGAAAACTTTACTGCATTTCCAATTAAATTACCTATTACAGTATAAACTGAATATTTATCAATTTCTATTACAATATCTTCACTAATAAAACTTGTTATTTTAATATTTTTTGCTTTAGCATTTAATTCTTGTGTAGATATTATTTCGTTTATAATTTTTTTAAGGTTTACAGGTTCTTTTTTTATTGAAATACCATTAATTTGTATTGAAGACCACTGTAATAAATTATCTAATAAATTATAAACAACTGTTGATGAGTTGTTTATTTCGGAAATATAGTGTTTTCTTTCTTTGTCCGAATATGAATCGTAACTATCGTTTAAAATTTCAGAGAATCCCATAACTATATTAAACGGATTTTTTAAATCGTGCGAAATTATTGAGAAAAATTTATTTTTTGTATTATTTAATACTTTTAATTCCTCGTTTTGTTCTTCTACAACTTCTTTTTCTTTCTCTAATAAAAAGCTGTATTTAAATTGATTAAATAAAAGTTTGTTGTATAAAATATTTGCAATTATTCCTAAAAAAATTATTGGAAAAATATTTAAAATAATCATATATATTTTATGATTATATAAATGTAGTGCAATTACAAATAATAAAAATGGTACTAAATAAATTAGTAACAAATATTTTATGTTAACTCTTAAATCTAACGAAACAATAAAAATTACTAAAATTGCACCTAAAATACTAGAATATAATAGATTTGGGGTGTTGAAATGAATTATTATTTTACCATACATCATTAATGGTAAAAGTGTTAACATAATTGTATATAAAATATATATAATTTTTTTGTTTTCAGAATAAAATATTTTTATAAAAATAATTAGTGTTAATGGTATAATAATAAGCATTCTAAGGATTGCTGAATATAATACATTTATTACAAAAATATCGTGATAAACAAAAAATATCAAAATTATTAGAGCTGGAATTACTCTTATAAAAATATTTTTGAATAAATTATTTTCAATATTCTGTTGAAAAGCTTTTTTTATGTTATTGTTGTTGTTTTTCAAAGTTTAAAACTTATGATATTCAAATATACAGTATAAAAACATTAAAAGCAAGATTTGTTGTATTTATTGTTTAAAACCTTGCGTTCATCATAAATATCTTTGTTGTGTTTCCGATTTTAATAAAATATGTACCATTCTCTAAGTCTGAAACATTTATTCTAAAATATGAATTTGTATTATCAATATTAGTAATTAATTTTACTAGTTTTCCTGAAATATCTAAAACTTGAATATTACTGTTTATAGCTCCATTTATTTGAACAAAATTTGTTGCAGGGTTAGGATATATGCTAAAATCAATTTCATTTAACTCGCTAATATTTATAACAGTTAAAAGTGTATTGCCATTGCTACAAATAGTATCAGAAAACAAACCTGCACCATTTACTGTAGCTAACGAAACATAGTAAGTTGAGTCGTAAGTTAATAACAATCCCGATTGAGTAAAACCAGTGTTTAATGCGTTACTTGTCCAATCAATAACATCGTTACTAAAAGGCGATGTTCCTACGCTATAAAAATATTCATTAATATTGGAGTTTGCATCAACTCCTACTGTCCAATTTGCTGAAATTTCGGTATTATTTATTGTGTAATCTTCATCGTTTGCAGTACCATCAGCAATATGTGATAATGTTGGAACTGTCCAATCAATATTTATATAATTTGATGCTATTGTAGAAAAATTACCTGCCAAATCGGTAACAATAGATTCGACAAAACAACTTGGAGTGCTTGAGTTTGTGTTCTCAAAAAGAACGTCAGAGTTAACACCAATACTAATATCGGCAACATCGGTACGTGAACGATAAATTGCAAAATCATCGTAACTTACATCTGCGTCACCTGTTCTTAACGATATGCTATTACCTGTTGTATGTGGTGTAGTATCAATCCACGATGAAACTAATTCATCGTTTTTATATACTTTTATTTCGCCTGAATTTGTATTGAATATTACTTTTGCATCAAACCATTCGTCGGCATTAACAGTACAGTTATCATCTGTTTTTAAGTTAATTACATTGTTATCTGCTTTATATATTTGACAAGCATTTTGGTCAACTCTAAAATATATCATATACGAATTATTACGCTGTGTTAGAGTTGCATCATCGCACATAAAATATATGCCTGCTCGTCTATTTGTTCCTGTTCCCGATATTTTCATACGCCATTTGTACAAATAAATATTACCAACCTGTTGTGTTACATTAGCATAAATATTTGTGTTAGCATTTGCTTGGTTTGCTTGGTTTAATGTTTCCGAAATATTTGTCCAAGTACTTCCTAACTGAATCCATTGTGGATTTATTCCTGAAGTAAAATTATCGTGTAAAAATCCATTATTTGTGTTTGCAAGCCATTCTGTACCATTAAAATATGCTACATGATAAAATTTATTATCTATAGCTTCGTTATCAGTATCGGTAAAACTAATTTGAAAATTCTCTGTTTCCCAATTGTTTGTGGTAAATACAGTTGTTGGAATAATTGTATCTGTGGGGTCATCAACAGCATCAACATAATAACGAGGAATGTAACTAGATTGTAAATCAGCAGTAGTGTAATTATTATAACCAACACGCCAATCGGTAGCAGTAGCAGCTGCCTCAATTAATAAGAACGAACCATCTTGATTTAACGAATGTACTAATCTTACATGATGACCTGCGTAATTAACAATATCACCTGGTAATAAATTGTTAAAACTGGAATATTCTGTTGAGATATTAGGTAATGTAGATGTTCCGTATTTATATGGCAAATCCCAAGCACTCGAAACAAAACCAGAACAATCAACACCTACGGCACAACCAGAACCAGAACCATTTCCTACAGTATAATTATCGCCAGCTGAAACGCCATCGGTTATACCTTGGTCAAATTGCGATAAAGATGAAAAACCACCCCACATATATGGCATAGAAATATTATCGCCAACATTTACCCAACTTGGAGTAGTTACATGCACTCCTCCACAATCGTAATCTTTTATATTGTTTGCGTTGCAATACCATTCGTAAACAGCATAAGGCTCGGCATTGGCAATAATTTGCGAACGATATATTGCAGCATTTGTATTTTTTGTTACATTAATTACCTCTTCTTTATTAGTGATTAAATGGTTGTTATAATGGTAATTATAAGTGTATAACTCATTTGGGAATAATACTTCCTCATTTTTTATTTCCGAATTATTTAGTGTGTAAATACTAGTTTTTTTAGGTGTTGAAATATAAAAATCTACTAAATTATTAGTTATTACTACATCGTGTTTTACATAAGTATAGGCAATATTTGGTAATTTTATTGATGTTGTTTGCGATAAATCTTTAATAGAAAAGTAATTAATATATCTATCAACTAAAAGCGGTACTTCTTGTCTAATTTTCTGAACTTCAACAATTATATTATTGTCTGACAAACCTAAAACTCTTACTGTTCCTAAACTTGAGTTTTCTGTAATATTTTTTGAAATTACCTCATCATTTGCACTATAAACAGATAGTTTAAAACTGTTTCTTGTAGGTTTTGCAATTTTTGCCCAAGTATTATCTTTTATTATAATACCTGTGTGTTTTTCTAAAAATCCTTTGTTATTTATTTCCCAAGTATTTTGGTTATTATCAATAATATATACATTGTTCTTTATTACTTTTATCAATTGAGTAAACTTAACTTTATCTGCAATATATTTTTCCGATATTAATGAACCATCAATATTTAATATATATAAGTTTTGGGCAGAGCTAACAAAATATTTACCATCAGAAAATGTAAAATCTGTTGGCGAAAAATTTAGATTTATTTCATTAACTTTCTGATTATTTTTAAAAACCAATATTTTTTTCTCAGAACGAGATATAAAAGCATAAGTTTTATCTGCTATTGGCAAAAATGCTTCAACACTATAATTACCCGAAATATCTTTAACATAAGATAAACCGTTGGTTTTATCCCAAGTAAAACTTGATGTTTCTTTTAAGTTTTGTGCACTTAACAATTGTGAAAATACAGTAATTGCAATAAATAAGGAGAAAAATATATTGTTCATTAGTATATATCGTGTAAATACTGAAAGCTCATAATTTATATTTTAAACAAAAATACAACAAAGTCATAATAAAGTCATAATAAAGTCAAAAAAATCACGAAATACAACTAAAATAATAAATGAGGCTGTCTCAAAAGGCTAATTTTTGTCATTCTGAACCTAGTGAAGAATCTATTAAATTTTGATAATCAAAAAATGGATTCTTCGCTCTACTCAGAATGACAAAAAACAAGCTTTTATTTTACATTCCCAAAGCAGCCTTACCTGCATCGGTAATAAGCTCTGGCGACCATTGTGGTTCCCAAACAAGTTCTACATTTACATCGTAGCCCTCAAAGTTTGCTCTAACAACAGTATCAACGTGCTGAATAATAGTATCGCCAACAGGGCAACCACGTGCCGATAGTGTCATCACAACATGAATTAATTTTTCGTCTTCCTTAATATTAATCTCGTAGATTAATCCTAAATCAACAATATTCACAGCAACCTCAGGGTCAATTACAGTTTTAATTCTTTCGATAATTGCTTGTTGCTTATCAGTTAAATTTTCTAACATAGTATTTTGTTTTATTTGTTATTATCAAGTGGTTTTAAATCTTCTTTATGAAGTAATATTTTAAAAGTATTGTATGCAAAAAGTAATGCAGTAATTACAAAAAACACAGCTGCAATTTTAATAATTATCGACATGGATAACATAAGTCCTGCAAAAAGTGTTGTAATAGCAGCCAAGTATGTGTAATAGTGCATATCAGCAACTTTTTCCGAGTACAAATCGTTAGGCAAAGGAATTTTAAATTTACCTACTTTATCTTGGTATTTTTGTAGCCACACAATAAAAGGTAATGTTTTATACATCTGACCTAAAATTAAAGCAGTTAAAAATCCTAATATAATAAGTGTACCAAATGCAAGGTTAAAATTTACTGAAAAATTTGGGATAAACTTAGAGCCAAACATTACCATAAAAGCTAAAATCAGTACAAAAAACAGAAGTACAAAAGCCAAAACCGATAGTTTCATACCTATATCAAGTTTTCGTCTTAGTCGTTTTTTATATGCATCGTAATTATATTTTATAAAAAAGCCAAAACCTCCTATTATTAATATTCCAACTGCTAATAATGCATATATATTTGGAAAGAAATATAATAATGCAGATAATATTACAATACCTATATTTATCATATAATAAGCATTTGTTAAATATGCTTTTTTAAGCTTGTGCGATATAAAAAACATTGGCATTAATGTACTTGCAACACCTATTACAAGCATCATAAACCAGCCAATTATTCCAAACTGAAAATGTATTTTTAACAGCTCAATATTCGATTTACTAATATATCCATAGCTCGCATTAAGTATTATAAAAAAGCCAAGTAATACTGTAAGTAATAACCAAACTATTGAAGTAACAATAAATTTATTTTCAATGGTTTTTACAGTTGAGTTCAGGGCACTTTTTACAGTATTTATTGCAAATAGTATTATCGATAAAACTACCATTGTGCCACCAATCATAATAATTATATTATTACCAATATAATTATTCCAGAAACTATACACCATTAATATAGAGCCTATTGCAATTAACACAAAACTTGCTAGAGCTAAAGTTTCGCTATACAATTTTACTTCCATAACAACAGGTATTAGCTGATATAAAGCTCCAAAAATTATTACTGTAATCCAACTTAAAACTAATATGTGAGTTAATGCTAAAACTTTTGGCCCAATATAACTTGCCGTTAGTGTATCTGATGCAAAAAACATCATTATACCTGCAATTATAAAAGCTACTGCACCAAAGGCATAATGTGGTAATACCACACTGGGTGATGGTGCATTTTTAGTACTTAGTCCTGCGTTCATTATTTGTAAATTATAAGTTTAAGATTATCGGCATCAATTTCTTTTTCTACCAAATTATAACCTCTGCTATCAAGCTCAGGCATTAAATATTGTGGCAATCTTTTATGATGCACAAAAAGAGCTTCGCCTGTATTCAATTGCTCCAAAGTTTCTAAAATTGTTACCATTGGCATTGGCATTTCTAAATCACGAACATCAATAGTTTTTAGTTTTCCTTCGTATTTTCTTTCTAAATCTTCGAAACTAAGCTCAACATCGCTTTCGCTAACTTCCTGTAAGTTTTCCTCTTTTGCCGATTCATCAACAGTTAAATATGTATAAACTATTCCTTGTTCAGGACGTTCAACTGTATATTTATAACCTTTTGTTTTTAGTATATTCAATAAAGGAACTGGCTCAAAAGTATTTATCACAAGTAAAGTTTGCGATTTATCAATCTCTTTTAATTTTTCCATTATTGCGTTAAATGGGTCTACTCCGCCATCTAATATTGGGCGTACATCTAATTCTACTATATTATTATTTTCCATTGTTTTAATTTTTTACAAATGTAAGAAGTTTATTCGGTATTTCAATACCTAAATGTTGGTATTTTATAACGATTATTTCCTAAATATTTATTTTATGTATGTTCGACTCCTGCGGAGTAGTAATGTATTGAAATGCCTATTATAGATATTTGACCCCTACGGGTTCAATATTTTTTACGAAAATCTTATGTATTTTAGTATATTTCAATTAAATAGCTTTTCGGTTTTTCTATTTTTAGTTGTTTAAAATTGTAAGCATAACTTGTTATGCTTACAATTTTAAACTCTAAAAAAGAAAAAATAAAACCGTATAAATTCCCCAAAAGCTTAATGGATTGAGTATATTAGAAATAACAAAAGGAAAACCAAATTTTGTAAAACTTATAAATAATGAAAATTTACCTATTCAAGCAAAAGATTTTACTTATTTAAAAAAAATATATGGTTTCGTTTGTCGAAACACTTAACCCCACAAACTCAGATAGGGGGTT
>Ga0256827_10002044_pt1 | contig 13018 bp, 16 predicted proteins | sample CV84metaG_FD_185977 | JGI IMG/M metagenome (GOLD analysis project Ga0256827, IMG submission 185977) | Hydrothermal vent microbial communities from East Pacific Rise, Pacific Ocean - CV84 | ecosystem: Environmental > Aquatic > Marine > Hydrothermal vents | place: Pacific Ocean: East Pacific Rise... | reverse complement strand
AAAGCTAATTGTGCCCCACGGGTCACATTACCTTTCATTCTCCCTTTCTGCATTCTTCTGAACTTGGTTTTCTTTGGCTGTAACATTATTCCAAAATTTTTACGTTTCTAATATAAACTATTAACGGCTTCTTTTATGAGAGGGTTTTCTTCTAGATTTTTTAGGACCGTTTTTCTCTACAGTACCAGCAATACTAAGATCGCGTTTACCATAAACTTCACCTTTAAAAATCCAAACTTTAACGCCAAGCAAACCGTAGGTTGTTTGAGCTTCTACCAACGCATAGTCGATATCAGCACGGAGCGTATGTAACGGAATACGTCCCTCTTTATACATTTCACTACGAGCCATTTCAGCACCACCAACACGACCAGACACAAGGACTTTAATTCCTTCTGCACCTACACGCATAGATGAGCTAACAGCCATCTTAATTGCACGACGATAAGAAACACGGCCTTCAATTTGCTGAGCAATTGATTGCGCTACCAAAAAGGCATCCAATTCAGGACGTTTAACTTCTGATATGTTAATTTGTATTTCTTTACCTGTTAATTTCTTTAATTCTTCTTTTAGCTTATCAACTTCCGAACCTTGCTTACCGATAATAATACCTGGACGAGCAGTATTGATAGTTACAGTAATAAGCTTTAGGGTGCGCTCAATGTATATTTTTGCAACACTTGCTTTAGCAAGACGAACAGAAAGATATTTTCTTATTTTGTTATCTTCTATAAGCTTAGCTTCAAAACTTTTACCACCAAACCAGTTAGAATCCCATCCTTTGATGTATCCTAATCTTAAACCTATTGGATTTGCTTTTTGACCCATTATCGATTATTTAATTGTTTGTAACTTCGGAGTTAACTTCTGCTCTACTATCTAAATATAGAGTCACGTGATTTGAACGCTTACGAATACGATGCGCACGACCCTGAGGTGCAGTACGAATACGTTTAAGTTGACGAGCTGAATCAACAAATACTTTGCTAATATATAGTTGAGCGTCTTCCATTCTTACGCCATCATTTTTAGCTTGCCAATTAGCAATAGCGCTTAATAAAAGTTTATATAAACGACCTGAAGCTTCTTTTGGTGAATGTTTTAAAATAGCTAATGCTCTTTCAACATCAACATTACGAACCAAATCAGCTACGATTCTCATCTTACGTGGAGAAGTAGGAACATCTACTAACCTAGCAAAGTATGTAGTTTTGTTTTCTTCCTTGCGAACTTCTGCACTATTATGTTTTCTAACTCCCATTTCTATAGAATTTATTTCTTGCCTTTATTTTTACTACCAGCATGACCACGGAATGTACGAGTAGGTGAAAATTCACCTAATTTGTGGCCTACCATATTTTCAGTTATATAAACAGGAACAAATTTGTTTCCATTATGAACTGCGATTGTTAATCCTACGAAGTCTGGAGAAATCATTGATGCTCTAGACCAAGTTTTAATTGTAGACTTCTTGCCTGCCTGTTGATTTGCCAATACCTTACGCTCTAATTTGTAATGTATATATGGACCTTTTTTTAACGAACGACTCATATCCTAAATCTTCTAAATTATTTATTCTTTCTATCAATGATATACTTATTCGTAGGGTTCTTCTTAGCTCTAGTTCTAAAACCTTTAGCTGGAATACCATTACGAGATCTTGGATGTCCACCAGTGGCACGTCCTTCTCCACCACCCATTGGGTGATCGACTGGGTTCATATTAACTGGCTTCACGCGAGGACGACGTCCGAACCAACGGGTACGACCTGCTTTTCCACTTCTCTCAAGACTGTGGTCTGGATTACTTACCATACCAACTGTAGCCTTACAAGTTTGAAGTACCATTCTAGTTTCACCTGAAGGTAATTTAATGATTGCAAACTTACCCTCACGAGTCATCAATTGAGCATAACTTCCAGCACTACGAGCCATTTTAGCTCCTTGACCTGGCCGTAATTCAATATTATGAATAACTGTACCAAAAGGAATATCACTAAGGAACATTGCATTTCCAACTTCAGGAGCAATTCCTTTACCAGAACTAATAGTTTGATCAACTTTTAGTCCATTAGGAGCGATAATATAACGTTTCTCACCATCAGCATAAACTAGAAGTGCAATTCTTGCAGTACGATTTGGATCGTATTCTATAGTTTTTACTTTAGCAGGAATCCCATCTTTATCGCGCTTGAAATCGATAATACGATACTTCTTTTTATGACCACCACCAATGTAGCGCATAGTCATTTTTCCTTCATTATTTCTACCACCTGATCTTTTCTTAGGAGCCAACAAACTCTTTTCTGGTGTAGCTGTTGTAATGTCATCGTAGTCGCTAATTATCTTGTAGCGCTGACTTGACGTTGTTGGTTTGAATTTCTTTAAAGCCATCTCTATATTATACTAGATATTACTATAAAAATCAATACTTTGTCCCTCGGCTAAGGTTACAATAGCCTTTTTGAAGGCTTTTGTTCTACCGCTTATATAACCAGCTTTTGTAGATCGAGCTTTGGTCTTACCTGAATAATTCATTGTATTAACAGCAACAACCTCAACATCGTAAAGGTCCTCTATTGCTTTTTTAATCTGAATTTTATTAGCCCTATTATCAACAACAAACCCAAAGCGAGAAAGTTTCTCTCCTAACTGGTTCATCTTTTCTGATATTATTGGCTTTTCTATGATATTCATCTCTGTAATGTTTATAATTTGTGAAACCTGCCGTTATTAACTAAACATTTTTTCTAACTCACTTAAAGAGCTCTCAGCTATAATCAACTTATTAGCATTTAATACTTCATAAGTATTTATACTATCAGCTAAAGTAACTTTAGATTTTTGAATGTTACGAGCAGAAAGATATACATTAGTATCAATTTTAGGTAATACTAATAATGTTTTCTTTCCTGTCAATTCAAATTTACTAAGTAAATCAACATATTGTTTAGTTTTGATAGTGTCAAAAGTAAAATCTTCAACTACCAAAATTTCGTTTTGCTTTGCTTTATAAGTAAGAGCAGATAAACGAGCTAATTGCTTAACTTTTTTATTGATCTTAAAGCCATAGTTACGAGGTCTTGGTCCAAAAGCTCTAGCACCACCACGTAAAACAGGGCTTTTAATATCACCCATACGTGCAGTACCTGTACCTTTTTGACGTTTTACTTTTCTTGTACTACCTGATAATTGAGAACGTTCTTTAGCACTATGTGTACCTTGACGTTTATTTGCTTGGATTAATTTTACATCCAAGTAAATAGCATGATCATTTGGTTCTATACCAAATATACTATCGTTAAGTTTAATCTTACGACCTGCCTCTTCTCCTGAAATTTTATATACTACTAATTCCATCTCTCTAAAATTACATATGAACCATTAGGACCTGGAATAGAACCTTTCACAACAATGATATTCTTTTCCTTATCAATCTTAAGCACTTCAAGGTTAATAGCTTTAACACGATTACCACCAGTACGTCCAGCCATACGCATACCTTTAAATACACGTGATGGGTAGGAACTAGCACCAATAGAACCTGGAGCTCTTAATCTGTTATGCTGACCGTGAGTTGCATCGTTAACACCCTTAAAGTTGTAACGTTTAACAACACCTTGGAACCCTTTACCTTTTGAATTTCCAGCTATATCAACAAATTCACCTTCATTAAATACATCTACATTAACTACATCACCTACTTGACGTTTTTCCTCGAAACGAGTAAACTCAACAAGTATTTTTTTAGGAGTAGTTCCTGCTTTTTTGAAGTGACCCATCATAGCTTTAGGAGTATTTTTCTCCTTAGCTTCATCATAGGCAAGTTGTACAGCTTCGTAGCCATCCACTTCCTTAGTTTTAACTTGTGTTACTACACAAGGACCAGCTTCGATAACAGTGCATGGTAAATTGTTACCAGAGGCATCAAATAAGCTAGTCATACCTATTTTCTTTCCAATTATTCCTGACATTATTTCTTAATGTTAAAATTTATTTAGACTTTGATTTCTACTTCAACACCACTTGGAAGCTCAAGCTTCATTAGTGCGTCAATTGTTTTTGAAGTAGTACTGTAAATATCCAATAAACGCTTATAAGTTGAATATTCGAATTGCTCACGAGCTTTCTTGTTAACGAAAGTTGAACGCAATACTGTATAAATCTTCTTGTTTGTAGGTAATGGAATTGGTCCATTAACTATCGCGCCTGTAGACTTTACTGTCTTAACAATTTTAGCAGCTGATTTATCTACTAAGTTGTAATCGTAAGACTTTAATTTTATTCTAATTTTCTGACTCATATCTTTTTAATATGAAAGTTTATTTATTGATTATTTCTTCAGCAATTGAATCTGGCACTTGATCGTAATGATCAAAAGTCATAGTAGATGTACCACGTCCAGATGATATAGTTCTTAAAGCAGTTACATATCCAAACATATTTGAAAGTGGAACCATTGCTTTAATATTCTGAGTACCATCTTTAGCTTCAACACCTTCTACCATACCACGACGTTTATTAAGGTCACCAATAATATCACCCATATACTCATCAGGAGTTACGACTTCAACTTTCATTATTGGTTCTAACAATGCTTTCTTAAATTTAGCAGCAGCAGCTTTGAAGCCCATTTTAGCACCTAACTCAAAAGAAAGAGCATCAGAGTCAACCGCATGGTAAGAACCAAAGAATAGTCGAACCTTCATGCTGTCAATCTCATATCCTGCTAATGGACCATTTTGCATTGCTGCTTTAAATCCTTTTTCAACAGAAGGAATAAATTCTCTAGGTACAACACCACCTTTAATAGCATCGATAAATTGTAATCCAACAACTCCATCATCAGCTGGACCAATTTCAAATTGGATATCAGCAAATTTACCACGTCCACCAGACTGTTTCTTATAAACTTCACGGTGTTCAACGCTAGAAAGAATTGCTTCTTTATATGCAACCTGAGGCAAACCTTCGTTACACTCAACATTAAACTCACGACGTAAACGGTCGATAAGAATGTCAAGGTGAAGTTCACCCATACCACTAATAATAGTTTGTCCGCTATCTTCGTCAGTACGTACTTTAAATGTTGGATCTTCCTCAGCTAATTTAGCTAGAGCTACTCCTAACTTATCAATATCTTTTTGAGTTTTAGGCTCAATAGCAATACTAATAACAGGATCTGGAAACTCCATAGATTCTAGAATAATAGGATTTTTCAAATCGCAAAGAGTATCTCCTGTACGAATAGTTTTAAAACCTACAGCAGCACCAATATCACCAGCCTCAATTTTAGCAAGAGGATTTTGCTTATTAGCGTGCATTTGCATAATTCTTGAAATTCGTTCTTTTTTACCAGTTCCAGTATTCAATACATAAGAACCAGCTTCAAGAGTACCAGAATAAACTCTAAAAAATGCTATACGACCAACAAAAGGGTCAGTAGCTATTTTAAAAGCTAGAGCAGAAAATGGCTCATCAGCTTTAGCAGCTCTTAATTCAGTTTTTTCAGTATCAGGGTTAAAACCTTCAACATCATCAACATCAACAGGGCTAGGTAAGAATTCAATGATATTATCTAATAACATCTGAACTCCTTTATTTTTGAAAGCAGAACCACACATTACAGGAGTGATACGCATATCAATAGTAGCTTTACGAATATGGTGCATCATTTCTTCTTCAGTAATTGAATCAGGATCTTCCATATATTTTTCTAAAAGCTCATCACTTTCTTCAGCAACACCTTCTATAAGTTGAGCTCTATATTGAGCAGCTTTTTCTACTAAATCTTCAGGAATAGGAATTTCAGTTACTGTAACACCAGAATCTGAATCATCCCAAACAAAAGCTTTATTTTTAATCAAATCCACTACACCTTTGAAATGCTCTTCAGCACCAATAGGAATTTGAATTGGAACAGGATTAGCTTTAAGTCTCTCACGAATTTGCTCCACAACTTGGAAAAAATCAGCACCAGAACGGTCCATTTTATTCACGAAGCTTAAACGAGGAACTTTATACTTTGTAGCTTGTCTCCAAACTGTTTCAGACTGAGGTTCAACACCACCAACTGCACAGAAAAGAGCAACAGCACCATCAAGAATACGAAGAGAACGCTCAACTTCAACAGTGAAGTCAACGTGACCCGGAGTATCAATGATATTAATTTTATTTTGAATATCTTTATAATTCCAAAATACAGTAGTAGCAGCAGAAGTAATTGTTATACCTCTTTCTTGCTCTTGCACCATCCAGTCCATCGTAGCAGCACCATCATGTACTTCACCAATTTTATAGCTTTTGCCAGTATAATAAAGAATACGCTCGGTAGTAGTAGTTTTACCCGCATCAATGTGAGCCATAATACCGATATTCCTTGTATGTTTTAAGTTACTTGCCATTTCTTATCTCGCTACTAATTAAAATCTAAAATGTGAGAATGCTTTATTAGCTTCAGCCATACGGTGAGTATCTTCTTTCTTTTTGAAAGCAGTACCTTCTTCTTTATAAGCTGATAAAATTTCTCCGGCCAATTTTTGACCCATTGTTTTCTCGTGACGTTTACGAGAAGCACCAATTAATGACTTAATACCAATTGACTCCTTACGAGAAGCATATATCTCTGTTGGAATTTGGAATGTTGCACCACCAATACGACGACTCTTAACCTCAACGGCTGGAGTTACATTAGCTAATGCTTTTTTAAACACATCAACAGGATTCTCTTCTGATAATTTTTCCTTTACTATATCCATAGCTGAATAAAAAATACTATAAGAAGTATTTTTCTTACCACCCATCATCATATTATTAACAAACTTAGTAACTAGTACGTCACCAAATTTAGGATCTGGAAGAGTTATTCTCTTTTTTGGCTGTTGTTTTCTCATTTTACACCTTTATTTATGTAATGTAATATCTTATTTCTTCTTAGGACGCTTAGTTCCATACTTTGAACGACGTTGAGTACGACCATCAACTCCTAAAGTATCTAGTGCACCTCTAACGATATGATAACGTACTCCTGGTAAATCTTTCACTCTACCACCTCTAATTAATACAATAGAGTGCTCCTGTAAGTTATGACCTTCACCTGGAATGTATGCATTAACTTCTTTTCCATTAGTCAAACGAACACGTGCTACTTTACGCATTGCAGAATTAGGTTTCTTTGGAGTAGTTGTGTAAACACGTACACAAACACCACGTCTTTGAGGACATGAATCCAATGCTGGAGCCTTGCTCTTGTCGGTCAATTTTTTACGACCTTTTCTGATTAACTGTTGTATTGTTGGCATAATTTAAAATAAATTACTTGCTTCTATTGATTTTATGTTTATTAACTCCCAAAAAATGGGAGTGCAAAAGTACAATTAATAACTCAACAATTAGCATTATATCAGAATATTTAAATAATCCAACATATTACACTAAGTGTCAATGTATTACAAGTGTTAAAGCTTGCTAATAATTAATAAAAGTATTGTAAAAATTGATAGGGAAGGTATATGTTTTAGACCTAAAGAGCTTTTCTGAACTCCTTTGGAACCTATACCGTCTTCACTTATCAGGTTCCTAACAATTAATATTTTACTTTGCCTTAGATGAGACTCTATTCCCATTTAAAGCGGCTGCAAATATATAAATTATTTTTTATTCTCCGTATATTTTTATTAAATATTTTAAAACAATTTATCAATTAGCACCATTAGCATGAAAATAAAGGATTTAGAGCAATAACAATAGGATATATTTATATAAATATTAACATGCAAATGCAAATAAATAGTAAGATCTACTCCTAAGAGCTCTCTTCTACTCATGTTATGAAACGTAAAAGAAACTAATATCAACAATCAAATTACACAAATATTTGCACTAATAATTCTATTCTCATATTAACAAGGTATATTAAATAATTAGATTCAATTATTGATTTAAGATTTGATAACATTATTATAAAACTGTTTTAAACCTTTTTTGTGTACTTTCGCGTATTCAAAAATTATTTTTATGCGAAAAAGAATTATACAATTACTAGTACTTATACTACCATTAGGTTTAATAGCTGCTTATAAAACATACTCGGAAGGACAAAAAGAAAAAGAAGAGATTGTTACTGAGCTTGTTGTAAGTGGGTTGAAATATGCTCATTATAATAATAACAAGATAGATGATGAATTCTCTAAGAAGGTTTATAAAACATATATAGAAAGACTTGATTATACTAAAAAGTTTTTATTGAGTAGTGATGTTGCTTTACTTAAAACCTACGAAACAAAAATAGATGATGAAATTCAGAATAGAAGTTCTGAATTTTTAGATTTATCGAATAGACTTATTACAAAGAGAATAAAAGAAGCCGAACAATTTTATAAGGATATTCTTAAAGAGAAATTTGATTTCACAAAAGATGAAGTGCTTGAGCTTGATGATACAAAAAGTGATTTTAAAGAAAGCACTGAGGATTTGAAAGAATCATGGAGAAAAGCATTAAAATATCAGGTTTTATTGGAACTAAATACTAAAATTGAGATTCAAGAAAAAGCAAAAGAAAAAAATGACACTACTGTAGTTCAAAAGACGTTTGCTGAACTTGAAGCTGATGCTAGAAAAAAGGTTGAAAAAAGAAATAAGGATTATTTTCATAGACTAGACCAATTGGAAAGAAAAGATAGATACAATATACTAATGAATTCTGTATCTATGTCGTTTGACCCACACACCAATTACTACCCTCCAAAAGACAAAGAAGACTTTGATATTGCTATGAGTGGACAGTTGGAAGGAATTGGTGCTACTTTACAAGAAAAAGACGGATATATTAAAGTAGTCCATATTGTACCAGGAAGTCCTTCGTATAAACAAGGAGAATTGAAAGATGGAGATTTAATTTTGAAAGTAGCACAGGGTGATGGAGAAGCTGTTGATGTTGTTGATATGAGACTTGACAAAGCCGTTAGACTTATTAGAGGAAAAAAAGGCACTACTGTAAAACTGACGGTTAAAAAAGTTGATGGAGATTTAGTAATTATTCCAATAGTGCGAGATATAGTAGTCATTGAAGATTCGTATGCAAAATCTGTTATTCTAAAATCTGCAGATACTAAAAAGAGAATTGGTTATATCTTCTTACCTTCATTCTACGTAAACTTTAATGCTAGCAATGGTGGAAGAAGATGTTCGGATGATGTACGTAAGGAAGTTCAGAAACTAACAAAAGAAGGTATTGATGGGCTAATTATTGACTTAAGGAATAATGGCGGTGGCTCTTTGCCTGATGTTGTTACCATGGCTGGATATTTTATTAAAGAAGGTCCAATAGTTCAAGTTAAACAGAAGACTGGCAATCCTCAGATACTTCGTGATACTGACCCATCTGTATATTACGATGGTCCAATGGCAGTAATGGTAAATTCAAATAGTGCTTCTGCATCAGAAATATTTGCTGCAGCATTACAAGATTATAATAGAGCTATTATTATAGGAGGACAACAAACATTTGGAAAAGGCACAGTACAGCGTTTTATTAACCTTGATGATATTGTAAATAAGCAATTAGAATCATTTAAACCATTGGGAGCACTTAAACTTACATTCCAAAAGTTTTATAGAATTTCTGGTGGCTCTACTCAACTTCATGGTGTAGTCCCAGACATTAAACTTCCTGATAGTTATATGGAGATTGAATACGGTGAAAAAGAGCTTGACTATCATTTACCTTATGATGAAATAGATGTGGCAAATTTTGAATCTAATATACAAATAAAGAACAAAAAAGATATTATTAAGAAGAGCAATTCTAGAGTTAAAAAGAATGATAAATTCAAATTAATTAGAGAGCAAGCATCTATTATAAAGAAGAATAGAGACAATACCAAGATTAGTCTTAATTTAGAAGAATATAAAAAGACAATAGCTAAAAGGAAAGAAACTAATAAGAAATTTAAAGATATATATAGTGATACTACTTTGGTACAAATTACTCCTTTACAAGCTGATTGGCAATTTATAGAAAAGGACACTAATAAAGTAAAAACAGCTAAAGCTTGGCATAAAAGATTAAGCCATGATCCTTACTTAAAGGAGAGTTTGGAAGTATTGGAGAATGTAGAGATAAAGAATTAGAGATTAACGATTGAAGATTGAAGATTGAAGATTGAAGATTGGAGATTGAAGATTGGAGATTGGAGATTAGCGATTGAAGATTAGTGATTGGAGATTAGTGATTGGAGATTAGCGATTGAAGATTAGCGATTGAAGATTAGCGATTGAAGATTGAAGATTTAAGAATAACTATTAGTGATTTAAGAATTAAGAGCAATGCAGTTTAAGAAAGATAATATAGAAAAATTAAATAATAAGCTAGAAGGAAAATCTGCGAAGGAGATTATTTCATTCTTTATTGCAGAGTTGGGAAGTAAAATAACATTTGGTACTAGTTTGGGAATAGAAGACCAAGTTATTACACATATTATTAGGAATTCAGAAAACGATGTAGAAATTTTTACACTGGATACTGGCAGGCTATTCCCAGAAACTTACGATCTTATTGACAGAACATCAAGAAAATATAAGAGCAACATCAAAGCCTACTCCCCAGAACATACTGAAGTAGAAGAAATGGTTGAAGCTAAAGGAATTAATCTTTTCTATGAATCTATTGAGCTTAGAAAACATTGCTGTCAAATCAGAAAACTAAATCCTCTAAAAAGAGCCCTTAAAGGTAAAACTGCATGGTTTACTGGACTAAGAAAAAGCCAGAGTATTACTAGAATTGACATGAATATAGTTGAGTGGGATGATAATAGTAGTATGTTAAAAATAAATCCGCTTATAGATTGGTCAGAGAAAGATGTTTGGGACTATATTAAATCTAAAAAAATACCATATAATCCATTACACGACAAAGGGTATCCAAGTATAGGCTGTCAACCTTGTACTAGAGCAATTGAAGAAGGTGAAGACATTAGAGCTGGTAGATGGTGGTGGGAGAATCCTGATACTAAAGAATGTGGATTACATGCCAAATAAACACATAAATAAAACGTAGAGACAATGCATGCATCGTCTCTACGTTTTTATAATATCACCTATTATCTAATTCTTTTTCTTTCTTTTTGAATTTCGGTGTCCCAGTGCGGAAGACAGGAGAAATAGACGAATTTTTATAACCGTTTTTTATTACTTTAATAAACCTCCCTAATACCGGATTATTATTTCCACTATTCCATACCATCTTTAAGGTTGTTCGCTGCACAATATTTGTGAGCTCTATAAACTTAATATCCAAATTATAACCATACTGCAATGAGGTTGGCACAATTGAAATACCCATATTATTTTCCACAAGCCTATATATGGAGCTAGCGTTAACTGTAGAATGTGAAATATTAGGAAAGAATCCACTATCGTCAAATATTTGCATCACTTTCTCATAATATGACTCACTATATGAAGCATCAAAAAGGATAAACTGCTCATCTTTAAATTGAGATAGATTTTTGAAGTTGGATTCATTAATATTATGATTCTTAGGTAGAACCAACGAAAAAGTTTCTTCAATGGCAGGAAATATTTCCAATCCTTTTGGCACTCTTTCCATTCTAACAAATCCAATATCAATCTCTTGATTTAGTAAAGCTTGTATTTGTTGTCTATTATCAATTTCAGTAAGATTAATTAATACATTAGGGTTGTTGTCTCTGAACCTAAGCAGCAACTTTGGTATAAGTTCTTGCATAGCTGAACCAACATAACCAAGTTTTAGATTTCCATCTATGCCATCACTTAAAAGCTTTGTGTGGTGAAGAATATCTTCTAATTGTTTAAAGTGAATTAATAACTCTTGTTGCAGAAACTTACCAGCTTTAGTAAGCTCAACTTTTCTATTGTTTCTTTCAAATAGCTTTATCCCAAGGCTATCTTCCATTTGTTTAATTTGCCTACTAAGCCCAGGTTGTGAAATATATAATCTGTCTGCTGCTTTCCTAAAATGTAATTCTTTAGCTACAGCAAGGAAATATTTATAATGTCTAAATTCTAATTGATTACTCATAGTTATCATATATTAACTAAATCGATATTAATAGGTATCAAAAGTAAGCATATCTTTGTTGCGAAGAAATAAATAATTAAGAATTAATAATTATCAATACATATTAATAGCGTTACGGATTTTAAACCACTTCGTGGTTTTAAAACAAAAAATATCATAATAGCCCCCGAATTACATTCGAGGCTATTATACTTGAAGTCCTTTGGACTTCTTTTCAAAGCGGCTAAATGTAGAATAAATGTACATACGTAGAAAAATTAAGCATACAATATAAAGGAGTAATGAGATTTAATTATGAGCACATATACTCAAATACTATATCAGATAGTTTTTAGCACTAAAAACAGAGAGTCTTGTCTTACTAAAGATAGACGAGAAGAATTGTTTTCTTATATATCGGGAATAATAAAAAACAAAAAGTGCCATTTATACCGCATAGGAGGAGTTGAAGATCATATACATATTGTTACTCATTTGCATCAAAGTATAGCTTTAGCTAATTTAGTAAAAGATATAAAAACAGCAAGTAGTAATATGATAAAAGCAGAAAAGATGTTCAAAGGTTTCTCAGGTTGGCAAATAGGCTATGGAGCTTTTACATATTCCATAGAAGCAAAAGGTAACCTAATAAATTATGTAAAAAACCAAGAAGAACATCATAAAACAAGTAACTATAAAGCAGAATTAATAAGACTTTTAAAAGAACATCAAATAGACTATGACGAAAAATATCTACTCTAAGATCTCATGACTGCAACGCTTCAGGTATCTCATGACTGCAACGCAGTCAAAGGTAAATAACCATGTACGAAGTGCATGGATAACCATGTACGAAGTGCATGGATAACCATGTACGCAGTGCATGGAGAAAACCATGTACGCAGTGCATGGAAAACCATGTACGCAGTGCATGGAAAACCATGTACGCAGTGCATGGAGAAAACCGCGATGTACG
>Ga0256827_10002043_pt1 | contig 13019 bp, 11 predicted proteins | sample CV84metaG_FD_185977 | JGI IMG/M metagenome (GOLD analysis project Ga0256827, IMG submission 185977) | Hydrothermal vent microbial communities from East Pacific Rise, Pacific Ocean - CV84 | ecosystem: Environmental > Aquatic > Marine > Hydrothermal vents | place: Pacific Ocean: East Pacific Rise... | reverse complement strand
CATGCATATCTGCTGTACCTGAAACCAGTTTGAGAGGAGCGTTTTCAGGAATATAACTGTTGTAAACTGCAATATTTGTCACTTTTGCCGAAGAGACCTGTAGATGCAGATCGATCTCTTTTTGATCTGCTTTCAGGTCAATATCTTTCAACTCGCCTGAAAGTTTCATAACCACATCGCTTATCATGGCAGTTTTTTCCTGACGTCGTTTCATTGAGGCATCTTTGAGTGCTGCATCAAATGCCAAGGAGGGCTTCATGCCTCCCTGGGTTACGATAAACGAAAAGTACCCGTCACCACTGAATATATACTCAAGCAGACCTATATTTAGATTCTCGGGCACAAGAGAGATCGTGCTTCCTTTCTCCAGCATTCCCTGCTTCAGCTTCAGGTTGCTCTCGATTCTTCCATGCCCCGAAAAAGTCAAATTGAGTGAATTTTTCATAAGAAGATTCAGCCACTCGAACTGAGAGATCTCTCCGGTTACTTTCAACGTAGCATCTGCCCCGGAAAGAAGCTTTTTGATATCGGTATCGAGTCCACGCAAAGCCTCTTTTGTCAAATTGCCCTCTATGGCAACAGGTATGCTGAAGAGACCTTCGTCGATATTCAGATGTGTATCCCAATTTATTGAATCTTTGTTTGGCTGCCCTTTTGCACCTATGATCCTGGAATCTTTCAAGGAGAGATAAGAACCCGAAAGATCCGCTTTCAGAATTTTGTCTCTCTGAATATTGAACTTTAGCACAAGATCCATATTGGTTTCAAATGTCTGTTTTCCAAATCCAACTTTTGCCTCACTTGAACGCAGTCGTGCCTGAAGATTTGTTTCGCCTCTCTCGACAACTGACTCGAAATAGAGATGGCCGCTTCCTCCATAAAGTTTGAATGCCCATTTCTGAGGCACATAACGTTGAAAGACTCCCAAGTCATCCACCGATACATCAGGAATATCTACCCTGAAGTACGTCAATGGGATTTTCTTTTTTGTATAGATTGAAGTACCGCTCTTCGCTGCAACAGTCAATCCACTACCTGAAAAAAGTAAAATTTTGTCATCGGTATCGTTCGCATCATACACATAGGTTTTGAGTCTATTGAAACTGACTCCGGCATCAAGTATATCCGGTGTATCTCTACTCACTTTGGCACTGACTTTACCGTCACCGTCAATAGTATATTGCTTCATTGAAAGTGAAAGTGCCTCTGCTTTGATCTGCATATCCGTCCCCTGAAGCAGTTTCCCTTTTTGAAAGATAATGTGCCCGTCAAGTTTTCCTTTTCCTGCAATATTGGCATTTTCAAGACGATGGAGATAGATATTCAATACCTCAAGACTTCCCATCTGCGTCGTAATATTCGTATCGAAAGAGATATGGGAGAGCATCTTCAAACCTTTGTCTTTGGAGAAAACAATAGGGTCTATCGTCACAGTACCATGGATCCTGCTCTGAGAAAGTATCTCTTTTTCTTTACCTACCTGCAATCGATTCATCAAAATATCCAATCTCCCGCCAGCAACGGAAAAAGGACCTGACTTTGTCTCGATGGAGAGTCGTTTGACATGCACGTCACCATGCATGTCACCTTTGGCTTGCATAATCCGAAAGGAGTGATCGCCCTTTGCTGCGATATTGTCAAGATCGATCCTCCAGGCTTTCTTCTCTTTCTCGCTTTTTTGCTTTTTTCCCACAGGTTTTTGTCTATCCATCAAAGCACTGCCATTACTCCGTATGGGTACGAAAAACGTTTTGATCTTGGCTTTTTCGGCGTCGGTTTTGACCGGTCGCTGAATATAATCCACATTCACGGCATCGATATCGTAAACCCTCACTATATGTCTGAAAAGAGGAAGTATGGAGACTGAAGCGGAGGCTTTTTGGATATTCACTTTCCATTGCCGAGAAGAGGAGGCACCCCAGGCAGAACCCTCTTCTATATAGATCTTGAACGGATAGGGTGTCCAGGCTTTTTTCCAGGTAATCTGAAACTTTTCCGGTTTGATCTTGTTGATCAGGTTTTGTGTAGCCTGCACGTTAAGTACGGCATTTACGATGAGCAGGTAGGCCAGCACCAAAAATATCAATATCAATACTATGCGTTTTAACATCTTGAACATTACTCTTTCCACCTATATTTTTTTACGATTCATTACAGCTGATCTTCCAATGGGAGTATCTGGAGAAGATTGACTTTTACTTCGTCCCACGTTCCGACATTCGGCTCGGATGTATAGACTACAGTCTGACCATGCTCTATGGTCGTCCAGGTAATATGGCCTGATTTATCCAGCCCCAGACGATAAGCATTGTGCAGGTCGACTCCCTTGTTCATGTACGCCATGACACGCTTCGCAAGTTTCGGACTCTCTACATAGAATCCTCCCTCGGTGTTGATCTTCGAGGAACGTGGATCAAGATTGAAAGAGCCGACAAACACATCTTTTTCATCAAAGACTATGACCTTGGAATGCAATCCCGTGTGAATCTTTTTATTTATACCTGCACGTCCAATGACCTTGCCTACACCTGCATCGGCCCTCAATTCGTAGATCTCAATACCATATTTGAGCATCTCCATCCTATAATTCCTATAACCAGCGTAAGCAGCCAGCACATCATTCGATTTTAGGGAGTTAGTCAGGATACGTACTCCGACACCCCTCTTCCTCATGGCGATCAAGTATGCCATCCCCTCTTTTCCGGGTATAAAATAGGCAGACTCCACCAGAAGGCTTTTATGCAATCTTTCCAAACGTTTATGTAATGCAGAGATCATAGTACGGGACTGTTTGTCCCGTGCCAACTTCATCTGTTCGGGGTCGTTCCAGAATATTTTCCCTTTTACCCAGACAGAGTCTTTAAGCAGCTTTTTCAATCTATATTGCAATACCCTTTTGTCTTGCGCCAAAGGATAGGGATAAGAGTCTTCTTCTATCTTTCTCTCAAGCCTTTTTCTCTGTATCTTGAGATCTTTCATTGTATATTTTCTTTTCGAGAACGCAGCTATGGGCACAGACCACTTTCCATTCCAGAAATAATCATACATTTTGGATATGTCACGAACGATCGGTCCTACAGCTGCAACGTCAAGATCCCTGAAATTGATATCTTCGGAAACAGCAAAGTAATGGTTTCCTATATTTCGTCCTCCCACGATGGCAAAAGCGTTATCCATAATGACCGTTTTGTTATGCATACGATGATTCACCCTCTCTGTATCCGTTAGAAAATCCAGAGCATGCAAGCCACGGTTCGAAAAGGGATTGAAGATACGGATCTCTATGTTGGGGTGTGCATCCATCGCCGCGATCATCTCATCACGTCCCTGCAGGCCGATATCATCCAGAAGCACACGTACCTTTACACCCCTGTCCGCAGCCTGCAGAGTATAGAGAGCGAGAAGTCGTCCTGTTTTATCCTGGTCCCAGATGTAATACTGAAGATCCAATGTCCTGTCTGTCATATCGGTCATTGCGATACGTGCAGTGAACGCCTCACGCCCATAACGGATAATGTCGAAGCCTGACCGGCCTTCATGTTGCACTACTTCCCGCTCGACGAGCTTCCCGATATCTGTAGAATTATATGATCTCAAAGCATGTGAAGCGGTACGAGGATACACTTCGAAGACCCTGTGACATGCTGTCAAGAAGAGCAGGCTGATCATCAAAATGAAGCCTTGTATCAATCTCATTTCATCTTCCGCAAAAATTATTTATTATAGAAAGTGATACTCTTGATAAATGCCTGTGCACCACCGGAGGTATCTTTGGTGTTCATTTGAAAGGCGAACGCGGTAACTGGTGGTACCGGCTTCCTGAACTCTTTTCGATATTTCTCGGCAATATCGAAGTTGGTTGTTACAGTTGCACCGCTATTTTGATTGGAGACACAGTAATATCGTCCGCCTTCTTTATAGAGCATACCAAGGTAGCGTCCACCTACACGCTCTTTCTGCCCTATAAATGGACCGAAGAAGGCTGGTGCGGCATTGATCCCCAGAGGAAGACCCGAGCTGAGTTTTTCGGTTCCCATCGTGATGAGCGCACCGATGGCAAGTCTGTTGTTACCTTTTGCCCAATCCGCACCTTTGGGAAATTTGTCTACGCCCCAAACGATCTTGACAGAGCCTGCATTTTTCAAATATCCCCCGGCGGGAAGCTTCACTCCGATCATTCCTGATTTTTCTCCGGAGGTCGCTATGAGCAGTTTCCCTCCCTGGAATTTCATGGAAAGTTCATTGGCATCCAACATAAATCTAAAGCCTTTGGACTTCAACCAGGTCTTGGCATCTCCATCTTTCTGTTTGCTGAAATCAAGCGTATACAATACTTTACCTCCGGCAAAAGTGAATAGTGTCGAAAGGAGTAGAGACAGAATCATCTTCTTCATTTTTCAACCCCCCATCCACACGTACCGTAAACTGTGAAGCCGTCAAGGTTCTTGTTGGTTGCGAGCAGGATCATCTTTTTGGTTTTTTTGTCGATACGAAGAACCCAGTCAAATTTGGAATCGGAATGGGTTCCGAAAAAAATAAAAGTATTCTCATTGCCGTGCCGGCTGACAACATGCTCTACGTCAACCTGGGCTTCCCCTATTTTTCCGACCAGTGTCTTCTTCTCCAGATCGATCTCGAAGTGCTGAACACCATCGATATTTACGACCTCCACTTTTTCACAACTCTCCAGTGTACATGCATATACCAATGAAGGCTCACACTCTATGATCGTCGCTCTCTTTGCCTCCTCTGCCTGCACAAAAATGCTCAGAGCGAATACCATGATCAAAACTACCTGCATCATCTTGTTTCCTTCGTATCGTCTAAACTATCGATCATCATACCTTATAATTGATTAAAAAATTAACTGTAATAAAACAATAAAAAATAATTCTGGGCCCAATCGATATGACTACCATCTATTTGTAAAATTAATATAAGTCAGATACAATAACATCAAAACACAAACAAAAAGGACAGATCGATGAAACACTATAAAAAATTCATTCTCCTGGCAGGAGTTGGTATTTTTCTGGGCGGTAGCAACCTGATGGGCGCAGAAAAATCTGCAGCTGCCATTATGAATAAAGCTTATCAATACATAGGCAACCTGGACACCTATACATTCGACGCGATCGTCTCGTCCAAAGATCCCAAAGGCAAGGCAGTGGTTCAAAAGGTCTCTGTCAAAGTAGATAGACCTGACAAATTTCGGGCGGATACCAAAGGGGATGTCAAAAACAGAACCATCTACCTCAATCAGGGTCTCTTCACTATGATGGATCATAAATTCAACTATTATGGTCAGCTTAAAACACCAAAGACAATTGACGGCACACTCGATTTTATCTTTGACAAGTATGGTATCAAAACACCACTGGAGGCTCTGCTCTACAGTGATATGTACAAACGTTCACACTACAAGAATATCAAATACTTCGGTATAAAAAATGTAGGGGGCACAGAGTGCGACTATATAGCCTTTAAAGCCGGAGACTCTACAGTTCATGTATGGATCAGCACGGGTAAAGAACCACTGATACAATCCTTTGCAGTGATAGAGGATGTATCGGGACAAAGCTATCGGAAAGATACCTCGATCAAATGGAATACCAAAGTACATTTGACTAACAGCGATTTTGTTTTCAAAGCGCCGAAGGGTGCAGCGAAAATTTCCATCGAACCAGCAGATTAAGGAGTATAAGCATGAAAAGAAAATACACGATCACCAAATTCGTTATCGTTGCAGCACTGGTAGGAATCTTTTCTCCATCAGTCAATGTCAAAGTAGATACTACAACACAGAGCAATACATATCGTGCTGCCCCGATACAGATGGAGATCTCACTGCTCAACAAGGCAGAGGCAAGGCCTGCCCGCAGACAAGTGCGTAGAGTCTCCAGGAGGACCTCCAGACGAACCTCCAGACGAACATCCAGGCGTGTAAATTATCGCCATAATGCAGGACGTTACTATGGCGGAGCACACGTAGTACACCACCATGGGCATTATGGATATTGGGGTGGACGACCTATCGTAGGATTTGCAGCCGGATTGGCAGTGGGTTCAGTAGTCGCAGCTGCAACAATGCCGAGTACCTGTGTCACAACCTATGTTGGTGGTGTCAGCTATCGAAGATGCGGCAGTACCTATTATCAGCCGTTCTATCAGGGTGATACAGTCGTCTACAAAGTAGTACCGGCTCCCTATTGAGTGAAGAGAGATGATACGAGTGGCGATAGGGCGGAGTGGCCTCACTCCGACACTGTCAACAATCAATCTATATATCAAGTATCCTCAATAATGCCACAATATCAATAGATATTCACTGGTATCTCTACTATAAACAATTCACAATATTTTTCCAAGGAAAATCTATGAAAAAAATAATGATCGTCCTGCTTAGCTCCGTACTGCTTTTATCGTTAACACTTTATGCCGAAGAGGCAACTCCCAAACCTTCCCCATCTCCTGTCACTACATCAAATACCGATGTCTCTCCGGAAACACTCAATTTGATGGTCAGGCATATGACTGCCGATGAACTCTTCGTGGAGGCTGACGGATGGCTGAAACTGCTGGAAGAGGCAGCGGCCAAAGTTTATCATGCCAAAATCGATCTTGCAAACAAGAACAGAGAGATAGAGGTGCTGGAAGCCCAGGACAATAACCAAACAAAAGTGAAGGAGAGAGAAGCCTTCCGGCAAGAGCTTGAGACACTCAAAAAAGAGAAGGTCAAATTGATCGACAGACTTAATAAACTGCGTTTGAAGCGGGAAGTGATGATCGATCGACTCGAAGCGGTTTTGCAAAATATCAATGACAAGATCGGAATGGGAGAAAACGGCAAAGAGTCGGACAAAGTCCTGCCATATCGTCGCTATATCGATACAGTGGGGGGGATCTCTCTGGAAGCCAATGATGCACAATCAGCCTGGAGAACGATCACAGGCTGGCTGATGTCGGATGAGGGTGGTATCTACTGGCTGATCAAGATCGGTAAATTTCTTGCCGTTCTCTTTGCAGCATTTCTGATCAGCAGACTCTTGAGAAAGGGTACAAGAAGAGCGCTGGAACATACGCCGAGCAATTCACAGCTTCTTAATGATTTTATCTCCAATATCGTCCATAAACTTGTCATGATGGTCGGACTGTTGATCGCGCTGGCGGTTCTGGATGTCGATGTGGCACCGATCCTGGCGATGGTCGGCGCAGCCGGTTTCGTCGTAGCTTTCGCTTTACAGGGCACACTTAGCAACTTTGCCAGCGGCTTGATGATCATGCTCTATCGCCCCTACGATATCGGTGATGTCGTGGAGGTTGCCGGAATCATCGGAACAGTCAAGTCGATGACACTGGTCTCCACAAGTATCATCACTGCCGACAACCGGATGATGGTGGTTCCCAACAACTCTATCTGGGGCAATATCATCACCAACGTGACGCACAGTGATACGCGGCGTGTAGATATGACGTTCGGTATCGGCTATGAAGATGATATAGAAAAGGCAGAGAAGGTGATGGCGAAGATCCTCTCAAATCACCCACTGGTACTCGACGATCCGGCTCCTACGATCCAGGTTCACGAATTGGCAGACTCTTCAGTCAATTTCATCTGTCGCCCCTGGGTCAAGACTGCAGATTACTGGACAGTACTCTGGGAAGTGACCCGCGCAGTCAAAGAGCGCTTCGATGCAGCAGGTATCTCAATCCCCTATCCGCAGCAGGATGTTCATTTGATCGCTCAAAATGAACAGGAAAAGGAGAGTAGAAAAAAGTCAAAAAGAGGAAAGTTCACCAAGAAATCGGATGAGACTGTCGATATGCACAACATGGATGCCGAAGAGGATCACTAATAGATCGCATGAACAGATCCTTGAACGATCTCGATAAAAACATAACCAATAGCAAAATAGGACCAAAATGAAATACATCATTCTCAAAACAATTATCTTTTTCTTTGTCGCACAGAACATTGTTCTTGCTGATTCGAATCAAACCAGTATACCCAATAGCATAGATTTCTCCATGGTGATCAGTGGCGGTGTCAGTCTGGGTGCCTACGAGTCAGGCTACAACTGGGCGATGATCAAAATGCTTTCTGAGATCAAAACGAAAAACCCGAACATCGATCCAAAGCTCAAGTCGGTCGCAGGTGCATCGGCAGGCTCCATCAATGCCCTGTTGACGGCAGTCTATTGGTGCCAGAAAGAGTCGGTTCCTTATGAGAACAGCGTAGACGACAACCTTTTCTATGAGACATGGGTGCATTTGGGGCTGGAAGATCTGATGATAGAGGGAGAGGATCCTCAGAACAAGAGCACACTTTTTACCCGTAAAAAGCTCAGAGAAAAAGCGCAAAAGATCATGCGGCACATCAGCAAACCCATTTACAGGGATAACTGCGAAGTCCCCATGGCTTTTGCAGTCACCAAAGTCACACCTATTGTAGAGGAGTTTCAGGGGATCAAAATCCAGAATCAAACTTTTTCAGTACCACTGACTTTCAAGACCGACAACGGAAAAGCAAAGATAACCAACAGGGAAATGCCTCCCAGTACGGCATTTTATCTCTCTATTCCCGGCATAGAAAAAGACTACACCAAGGTTACCGACGTACTCTTTGCCTCCTCTGCTTTTCCCGGTGCTTTTCAACAGGTCAAACTACACTATCAGTACAAAGGGAAAATATATTCGCACTATTTCATCGATGGGGGAGCTTATAACAATATTCCCCTTCAGCAGGCTACAGAACTGAATCCGGAAGCAAAACTCTATATCTTTATGGATCCCAACAATATGAGAAAACAGCCAAAAGTGCATACCGCAGAAGTAGAGGAAAGAGCACCTGTGGGATTTTTGACCGCAAATCTCTCACCGCTGACCAGTGCAGTTGGCATCTATCAACAGATGAATCTCTACAATGCGATCAATCTCTATTTTAGAAACCATCCGGAGAGAAAGCTGGTCCTTTCGTCCAGATTTCACCCCTTGACAGCAGGCTTCCTGGAGCATTTTGGTGCATTTCTGGATGAAAATTTTCGACTGTACGATTACTATGTGGGCGTCTATGATGCAATCTTTCATCTCAGTAAAAGACTGAGAGAAGGCGGAAAGATCAAAAATATGACACAAACTGCATTGATGGAACATTTGATGCAACGTTTGGGTATCGATAAAAACAAAGAGGCGCTTACTGCCTATCGCTTCTTTTTTGCAACAGAATTTGGCCAAAAGGCCGACAGAAACAATCGCTATGCCGCCATCTATTATGCCTTCGATCTCAAGGCGCCTGAAAACGAGCGATATACGACTATGGAGTTTACGCACTTCCTCGGTAAACTCGATATGCGCTATCTTCCCATTAAAAAACGTTCATTCCTTGCCGAAGCAAGAAAAGACTTGAAACACTGGGGCAAGAGACCGATCAGGGAATTGGTCAATCGTGTAACTACACTCGAAAATGACCGTGCCAAAGTCTATCCCAACTATAAATCGACGGCAAAAGCCGTCAGCATCGCGGCATGGGGCGCAGGATCCCTGATCAAGAAAAAAGATGGCTGGGACTTTTTCCCTCTCAATGCACCCAGAGATAAAGGGGAAGAGGGGTTACGTACGGCACTCCGTCTACTTCCTTCAGAGATAGCTACCGATACGGTCAACGGCGGCCTGAGCCTTGGGTATAGTATCTACTGGTACAAGGATATGGGCTTCCTGAATGGATTCGAGTTCAAGCCCTCCTATAACTTCAATGAAGATAACGGTGATTTTATCCGTATGGATATCAATGCCTTTTATGAATATGACGATTTTGTCAAAATGGGTGTAGGTGTCAGCGGTTTTGGAAATATCGAAGGAAAATTCTATGATAGAGATTCAGCCTATGGAGCCAATGTCTTTATCGATCTGATGGATATTTTCAGGATCACCTATGTACAGCGTCATGGGAGCATTGAAGATAATGACTATTTCTATCTGGGTATCGAGAATATTCCGAGTCTGATCTATTGGCTGAACAGGTAATGAACACTATGAAGCTAGGTACGGATATCGTCGAGATCAAAAGAGTAGAGAGGTCTCTGGAAAAATTTGGGGATCGATTCAAGGAGAAGTTTTTGACGCCGGATGAGATAGCCCGCACAGAGAGGATCGAATCATTGGCAGGACTCTGGGCTGCCAAAGAGGCGATTTCCAAAGCATTGGGTTGCGGCATAGGAAAGGATCTCTCCTTTCATGATATCGAGATCATCAAAGATAAGCATGGTGCTCCTTCTTTTCAGCTCTCGGAAAGAGCGCAATCCAGACATCCTCACAAAGAGAGTTCACTCTCCATCAGCCATGATGGCGGCTTTGCCATAGCTGTTGTCCTTATCGTGCAGTGAAGCGGTGACGACTGTTCCGTCATCGCCCTCTTTTTGGACTTTACGCGAACTTCCTTTTCCAGTAGTGTATCCAGGCAGCCCTGAGTCTGGATCTATGTATGGATCTCAAGTGCGCAGGCAGATTTCTTCGCAGATTCTTCTCCAATGACTTTGTCAGTTTTTTGTTCTTGAAAATCGCCCTGAATCCCGATGGACCCTGCTGGTGTGTACCATAGATCGTAAAAGCGTTCACCTGTATCTTGTTGCGTTTCAAACTGAGAATGTTGTCTTTCAGAATTGCCTGGAAAATTCTGTCCTGATTGGCAGGTCTCTTCCATTGGCTATAGGGAATACCAAGTTTTCTCGAATAATATCTTGCAGTTTTTGGAACGATCTGGTAACGACCATAGGCACCGCTTTTTCTGTTTCTGGCATGATAATTCCCATTGGTCGATTCGGTTCTGATCATCTTCTTGACGATCTTTTTCATCACGATGTGACTCATGCCTGCATCTTTGGCAAGCTTCGAATAGGCCAAAGCATTGGCACCGGATGTGCCTACAAAAAAGAATAATACGATGGCATAGGTTCTACGGAACAGGGCCATCGCTTTGGTCTGAAAGCCAAATAGCGATCGGTGGAATATGAAAATTGCGACGAGACATAACAGTATTGTATATATTAATATTTCTATAGTGTACTCCTGATATTGGTTTTGTTCTGAATCGGCATTATAGTGGAGTTAAAAAGAAATGTGAAGGGCATTTTCACGTAAAAAATTTCTAAAAAATGCCTAATTTGGGCCGGAAAGCCCCATCTGCTGGGAAAATGAAATCAACCTCCTCCGACAAAATGGAGCAGTTCCACCCTGTCGTCTTCCTGCAGAATATGACGCTCCCAGTCAGCTTTTTTGACCACCTGCATATTGACGGCAGCCGCCATCACCTTTACCTTGATGCCCAGATCTTTGATCAGCGATGCCAAAGTTGTATCCTCATCACACACTCTTGTTTCACCGTTGACTGTCACTTTCATTGTTGTCCTTTACTGATAACATTTTGCAGATTTATACCCTAATTAATCTATCGTGTCAAATGAAAAAAAGCTTTTCTATCGTCGTACGCTTATGAAGAAAATGATCAAATGCCTTTCTGCATACATGCTCCTGTCGCTCTTTTAGCATCTCAATTTTTTTGAGCACTCCCCTCAGGGCCTTCTGCTCCACTTTCTTCCGGAGAGCAGGATGCTCCTTCATCGAAAATAGAAGCTTCTGCTGCACCTGATAATCATGCAGTATACCGAATGCCGTCTGTGTCTTCTTGAGACGTTTCAGGGCTTTATGCTCTTTTTTACTACCGATGAGAGGCTGCATCGTTTCGATAAAATATCGCAACTTTTTATATTCTATACGAAGCTTGTGATAGGCGTGTACTTTTGATCTGGAAGTGAGTCTTTTCCCTCTATGTATGATTTCCGATATCTGTTCATGCATGATGGCCATAGCTACAAACAGTATCGGCTGCTCTGGCTTGATATCCGAAAATTTCGGCTCTCCAAACATAGAGATCTCATAGTTCAACGGTTCACTCTCGGTAAGTAGCCTTATATCAAGATCCAGTGTACTCTTTTGTTCCTCTAGTAGTATCCGAAGTGATTCAAGTCCTTTGCGCACTCTTCCTGGCAGTAGCGAACGATACCCAGGTAGATTTTTCAACAGGACATCTATATCCCGTCGGGCATCTGTCTGTTCCATCAGATAAGAGAGCTCCCGATCATGCACTCTATACCACTTCTCTGAAAAGAACGGCGCAAAAAGCCCAAGTATGCTTCTGCTTTTTCTCAACGAGACACGCAAACGGTGCAGTGTCTCAGGATCTTCACTATTTTCATAGACTGCTTTTCGATTCCTTTCCAGTTCAGAAGCCAGATCCTGCATGATCGACGTGATCACTTTCCTGCTGCCATCGAACATCTCGAATGCAAGCTCTCCTTCTGATCTTGCATGCTTCTCTGGCACGGGGACCAGGCCCGTCATGCAGAGGTGGGCATTGGTAAAACGTACATCCTCTGTCACATCTGCCTCGACAAGTGAAGCAAAGACCTCCGGTAATACAAAGTGCTCCGCCTCCTCTTCATTCTCGAACTCTATCTCCAGATAGCAGAGCCCCTTAAAGTCATGACGAAACCTATCCATCTCATACGTCATCCCTCCATAGTCGAAGACATAGCGATCCTTTTCGATGATGGCCCCCACATGCTCTTTGAGATACCTGTCAAACTCCTCTTTGGGAACGATAGATTCATACTCTTCCCGCACCATCCCCTCTCCACTTTTAATCGTTTTGTAGTAAGTATCGTTTTTTCTTCGATAACGAACATACTCTCTATCCAGCTTCGGAAGGTAATATTGCTGAATAAAATTCTTGCGGTAAAGTATCTTCTTGCTGCATAAAAATCGCTTGGGAGCACAGGGTTTCAAAAGATATTTTCTTTCGATCTCCATATTCTCCATATCTCAGTCCTCTATTTTCTAAAATGGGTCAGCTTGAACTTGTCACCCATCATTGTGGGGGCGATCAGGGTTTTGACCTTGTCTATCTCGCGCAGGTAGATCTCCTGTGTCGTCTGTCTCGCAAAAGCTTCCAGCATATCGATCAG
>Ga0256827_10002042_pt1 | contig 13025 bp, 12 predicted proteins | sample CV84metaG_FD_185977 | JGI IMG/M metagenome (GOLD analysis project Ga0256827, IMG submission 185977) | Hydrothermal vent microbial communities from East Pacific Rise, Pacific Ocean - CV84 | ecosystem: Environmental > Aquatic > Marine > Hydrothermal vents | place: Pacific Ocean: East Pacific Rise... | reverse complement strand
CTATAAAAAGTAAGCGTAGTTGAATAAGATCTTTATTCCTCCAATATCCATGATTTTGCTGCAGAAAGATTATTAAAATCAAAGTTCCTGATCGTTGCTGCAACAAAATGAGACGAGACCAATTCTCCAAAATCGCCCACTACAGAATCAGTTACAAAAGCAAGTTTTTTAATCTTTTTATGATGGTTTTTTATAAATTTCAAATGTCTGTTAAAAGCTGAAAAATTTTCCCAGCCCGGGAAAGTTTTACTATAAATAATAACACCGTTCAATTTCCCCTGCTCTTCAATAAAAGGATCTATGACCTTAACAGCATTATCAAAATCTTCCTTCTTTAATGCACCGTGAGGTTGTAATATTAAAATTGCATCATCTTTATTCAATATTGTATTCAGCATTTAGATCCTTTTAATTTTACTAATTTTAACATATTAAAAATAATAATGAGTTAGAGTATAAAAATATGACAAATTGACATATTTTTCATTGATCTTAGAAAAATAGATTATAATTAGAAACAAAAGAATTAAAAGGATTTCTATGGATGGAACAATGAAAGTAAACTATAAAATGCTTTGTGACGGTGATGTATTTAATGAAGTTTCTCTCATGAAAATACTGCAAAATGAGAAAGTGGCGAAAGCGATAAAAAGTGAATATGCAAAAGGTTTGCGTAATATTGCACTCTCCACTGCTGAAGATATAAAAATAGTACTGAGTACAGAGAAAGAGATCTATGAATTTGAAGCAGACAAAAAAGATTTTGCTGATCTTATTGAACTTGCTGAAGAAGATGCAAGAGTACATAAGCGTATTAAGAAAGGTTGTTCCGGTGTAGAAGTGGTAGATTTTTCTACAAACTAACAGCTTGATATTAAATAGTATCTAGCGTTTGTACGGTACTTTAGCAGATGGTGTCTCCTTTGATGTATGTTCCAGATGTGTATCCTGATCATCAAAAAAGATGTCAGCACCAAAAGCTTTTATAACTTCATATTTTTGTACTCCACCTTGAAAAAAAGCTTCATCAACCCGTACACCCCACCCTTCCAATGTTCCCAGAACCCGTTCATGTGTGGAGAAATTTCTGGCAGTGACCAAAGCTGTACGTATAGGAGAAGCTTCCATTGGGAATTTATCCTGTATCTCAGAAATGGTTTTTAGGAATTTAAAGAAAGGACCTTTGGAAAGTGGATTTTTTGCATTGTCTTTTTCATAAGCTATGAATGCTTCCAATCCTTCTTCCTGATATATTTTTTCACTCTCATCTCCAAAGATCACAGCATCACCATCAAACGCTATCTTTACCATATCACTCTCTTCGGAAGTGATCGGTGTATGAGGAAGTATGGTCGCTGCAGCTACCCCTGAATTTACAGCTTCCTCCACATCCGGTGCATAGACAGAGAGGAAAAGATCAACTTTAAATGCTTCCAAATAGCGTGCTACAGGAGTACCTGCCGTCCAACCTGTACGTTCAATATCAAGTGCATAATATTCTATGGATCTTCCTATTCGTAAACCTGTTGCAGCATTGTTACGGGAAAGAATGATCACTTCTATGAGTTTATTATTGAACTTTTTATTAATAGCCAGTAGATTTTGTACAAAACGGAAGGCAGATCCTTTTGCTAAAGGATCATCTAAATGTTCAAGCTGGTGTTGATAATAACTCTCTAAACCTTCTTTATTAAAAATACTATTCTCTTCCTCAAGATCAAACAACGCACGTGAAGAGATCGCGATCACAAGTTTATCATGTAGATCATAAGCCATAAATACTCTTTTTTTAGAAGAAGTATACCATTTTGGTACATATTTTTGTTATACTTAAAATATAAAACTACTAAGGAGTAAAGATGAGTTTTGGAAATATAGTACTGTTGATCATCGTGGCTGTGGGTGCATACCTTATAGTAATTTACAATAAATTTGTTTCGCTGAGAGCAGGAATTGATGCTTCATGGTCAGACATTGATATTCAACTTAAGCGTCGTTATGATCTGATCCCGGCTCTTGTCGAAATAGTAAAAGGATATAAAGATTATGAGGGAGAGACACTTGAAAAAGTGATCAAAGCCAGACAACAAGGCTTAAGTGCAGGAACGATGGATGAAAAAGCAGCTGCTGCCAATATGCTTTCCGGTGCTCTTGGGAAAATCTTTGCTCTTGCCGAAGCTTACCCTGATCTTAAAGCCAATGCCAGCTTTTTAAACCTTCAGAATGAGCTTTCCGGTCTTGAACATGCCATTCAAAATGCAAGACGTTACTACAATGCTATTGTAAGAGACTACAATGCAAAAGTTGAATCTTTCCCGGATCTTTTTGTAGCACAAAAGTTTAACTTTACTGCACGTGACTACTTTGAACTGGATGAAAGTGAAGCTGAAGCCGCAAAGAAAATGCCTAAAATAGAGTTTTAGGGAATAACAATGAGGAGACTTCTTCTTCCCTTACTTCTTTTTGCAGGGCTCAATACCTCTCTTTTGGCTGAGAAGATCTCAAATTACGAGATCAATGTTACAGTCAAACAGAGTGGTGAACTTGCTATTGTTGAAAACATAGATTATGATTTTGAAACACTTGAAAAACACGGTATTTACAGAGATATTCCCTTTACGGTAAAGGTCAATTCACAAATAAAAGATCTTGGACTGTATGATTTTTCTGTCAATTTTGATGGCTATCCTGCACAGTGGTCAAAGTCAACCATGCATTCACAAAATGCCGGAGAGATCATTCGTCTTAAAATTGGTTCCCCAGCTGCCTATGTGTCAGGTAAACATAAATATCAGATAGTCTACCGTATAAAAAAAGGTGTACTTCCTGCCTCACAGAATAAAGAAGAAGATGCTATACGCTGGAATATTATCGGTTCAGGCTGGACTGTGCCTATTGAAAATATAACAGCACACTTTTTTCTACCATCATCACTTTCTCAACAAAATATTGCACTCTCTACATACACAGGCTCTTACAGTTCTAGCACTTCTACGGCAACAAGTATATGGATCGATGACAAGCACTTGGAAGTAAACGTACCTTCTTTGCAACCTATGGAAGGGGCAACTGTTGAGATGGCATATCCTGCTTATAGTTTAGATCAACATGGCTTAGACAATGTAAAAACTTCTTTTATGGACTGGTTCCTTGCGAACTGGCACTTTGCTTCACTACTCGCATTTTTCCTCTATTTTTATACTGTTTTGAAAAAGCACAGTGGCTTCAAAGACAGTCGTGCAGTAGCTGTACAGTATGAACCACCTGAAGGTTTGTCTGTTTTACAGTCAGGACTGATCTTAGATAAGCATACGGGAGATGAAGACTTCTCTGCAGCTATTTTAGAGTTGGGGTATTTGGGACATTTGGAGCTTGAACATACTGATAAAAAAACCTATCCTATCTTAAGGCGTATTGAGAAAGAGAGCAGTGATCTTACTATGAACCAAAAATATCTTCTTGAGCAGGTGCTCTTTAGAGGTTCAAACAATTTTGTCATGTCAAGTGGTTCTGAGTCTAAAGCTACAAAATTAAAAAATGGTTTTGACCATATTAACAACAATTTATACAAGTGGTCTGTAGCAGATGGATACATGGTCGAGAATCCACAGAGAGCACGTAAAAGCTTTCTATCAAGAACAATACTCTTACTGCTTCCTGTTTTAGCTCTTGCTGCATACTCCCTTTTTAAAGTGCATGGCGAAGAGGCTATATTTATACTTGCTTTCCCTATTGCCTTTGGTGCTGCGGGTCTGAGTATCGTACTGAAACAGAAAAGTATTATTGCCAAACTGCAGGGTCTTATTTTTATGGGTGCAGGTGTAATGCCCATATTTATGATGCAGGGACAGGGTATCAATTTTCAATCTATGCTGACCGGGCCACTGTCTGCTATTTTACTTATTATTGGAGCTATGTTTTTTGTATACCATCGTTTAGGAAAATTTACACAAAAAGGTGCTTACGCACAAAAACATCTTCTGGGTCTTAAAGAGTTTATAAAACGGGTCAAGCAAGATGAAATAAAAAGACGTCTGGCTACAGATCCTAACTATCTTGAAAAGATGTTACCTTACGCAGTCCTCTTCAAAGAGACAGATCACTGGATAGATTTCTTTGATCTTCTTCATGTATCTACACCTGTATGGTACCATGGAAATATGGGAAATATGAGAAATTTCTCTTCATCACTAAATTCAACAGCAACTCCTCCTTCTACCAGCAGCAGTGGCGGAAGCGGTTTCTCCGGAGGCGGAGGATTCTCCGGTGGTGGTGGCGGAGGTGGAGGCGGGGGTTCGTGGTAATCCCGCGATCCATTTGTACTATCTACTTACATTATTAACAAGTAAGAAAGCAAGAAAAATATTACAATTTGACATATTTTTAAACTTTTCTCCTCTATCTTGCTAAAATCTGTTTATGTATCAAAAGAAAAAAGAGCGTCTCTATATTTGTGATATTATGGAAGATCCAGCTGTACCCTACCCTTCGTATTATGTTCTTTCAACATCTATGCATAAAAATGAAATGCTGCAAACTGCACTTATATCATTGCACTCTTTCGATTTTTCCTATTATGAAAATGCTAAAAACTATGAAGATATCTTTGCAATGTTTCATTCCGGTATGTTTCCTATCTATAAAGAAAAATATATTGTAGGATATTTTGGAAATAAAATGATGTACCTGGAATCTAACGGATGGAAGGGTATGCCGTCAACAGAGGAGATATTTAAAATGGATAACTGGTTAGTTTGTTAAAGAAAAAATTCTTTTTTGACAATATTTGACAATTTTCACTCCAATTAAGACAAATTTTATCTTAATTGGATTATAATTCTCTCGTAGCTTAGATATCGACATTGAATTTATTACTTCCTCCTTTTTAAAAATTCTTTGTTATTACGACTACCCATCGTAATACTTCTCCCTTTACGTCGATATCTAGGCAAAATTCTCCACTGATAAATCACCAATTAACCTTAACAACTATATAATTTAATTTATTATACCTCATAGTTACACATACGATTTAAGGATCAATAAATGGAAACATTGACTGAAGAACAGACCATAGAGATAGAGAATAAAGAGACATATATAGAAGCAAAAGCATAAGCGTATGAAGATCACAAACATTCGTACTACACTTCTCAAAGCACCTCTTAAAAACCCTTTTATCACTTCTCTGCGTCGTGTAGATATGCTTGAAGATCTTATTGTTATTATTGAGTGTAATAATGGTTCAGTAGGATATGGTGAAGGGGCTGCTACACCTGTCATTACCGGTGAGACCATAGGTTCAATGATCGCTGCAATTGAATATATCAAGCCACATCTTATTGGCTTGGAAATAGCAGATTTTGAAACTATTTTACAGACTCTACATAGAGTTATACTCAAAAATACTACAGCAAAATCTGCTTTGGAAATAGCACTCTATGACCTCAAAGCAAAATCTCTTGATCTTCCTCTTTTCAAAATGCTGGGAGGGAGTAAAACAACCTTTAAAACAGACATCACCATCAGTATGGGTGAGATTGATAAAATGATCTCAGATTCCCTTCATGCTGTAAGTTTGGGATATGATACACTCAAGATAAAGATAGGAGATGATCCGCAAAAAGATATTGAGCGTATTATTGCCATAGACAATGCATTGGATGAGAGTATTATTTTAAGACTGGATGCAAACCAGGGATGGACAGCACAAGAGAGCGTAGAACTTCTTCATGCACTGGAGCATAAAAACATTATTGCAGAGTTCATAGAACAACCTGTTGCGGCAGATGATCATGAAGGTCTCAAATATATCAAAGAGCGTGTTCAAACTCCCCTGCTTGCAGATGAATCCATATTTTCCGTTAAAGATGCAAAAAAACTTTTAGAGATGCAAGCCATAGATTACGTCAATATAAAACTGGCAAAAACTGCAGGGATCACACACGCTCTGAAACTGGCAGATCTTTCAGCAGAGTTTGGCATAAAATGTATGATAGGATGCATGCTTGAAGGCCCTGTCTCTGTTGCTGCCGGAGTGCATGTAGCTTCTGCCAAAGCAGATATTATTAGCATGATCGATCTTGATGCGGTCAGCCTCCTGGCTTCACATCCCGTACAAACAAATATTCTCTTTAATGAAAGCCATATAGAACTTTGTGAAGATGCAGGGCTTGGCGTATCATATATACCAATCATTAACTAAAATACAATATTATTACCCTACTGAGCAAATACTTAAAATAAAGAATTAACTATGTATAAAAAAATAGCATTAGCAACACTACTTCTTTTTGGCTTTTCCTCTCTTCATGCAGACTATACACTCAAAGAGAGTAAACGTTTAAAAACAAAAATTGACCGTATGCCAAAAGGTCGAGTAGCAGATATGAAAAGGATCCCACAAGATCCTGCCTATTATGCAAAACAGATCAAACCTTTTTCAAAAGCAAAACAAAAAAAGTTAGACAAAGAGTTCAACAGAAAATACTTTAAACCATGGACACTAAGCAAGTTGGATATTCCGAAAAAAGATTTTGGCTGGGAGACCCGTTTTGTTACCAAAGGAAAGATCTATAGTGAAAACCGAAAAGTTATTCCCTCTTATGTCTATAAAAAATGGATACGCAATGCACAAATGTTTAAAAAAGACAGCAGAGGGTATAAAGCGATCACTACACGACATACATCTGTGAAAGCACTGCCCACTTCTACATCCTTTTACCGTGACCCAAAAAAAGTAGGTGAAGGTTTTCCTTTTGACTACAATCAAAACTCTGCATTGCACATTAATGTACCACTCTATATATCACACTATTCAAAAGACAAAAGATGGGCTTATGTAAGAGCTTCATACTCTTTTGGGTGGGTTAAGATCTCAGACCTTACCGTAGTGGATAGAAATTTTATAAGGAAATTCAAGACCGGCAAGTATGCGATGACCATTAAAGATAATTTACGACTCTATAATGATAAGAACAAACCTATAACAATCGTGAAACTCGGTGCCCTGTTTCCCATCAGTAAAGAGGGAACACAGTATTTAACAGCTAGAAAAAATTCACTGGGGCAAGGTAAAATTCATAAAGTAAATGTACAGACAGCACATATCATTGCAAAAAAACCTCTCCCTTTTACAGCAAAAAATGTAGCCATGCTTGCAAAAGAGTTTTATGGAGAACCTTACGGATGGGGTGGTTCTTATGAGTGTCGTGACTGCTCTGCGACCACAAGAGATTTTTTAGGACCTTTTGGTATATTTCTTAGACGAAATTCGAGCAAACAGGCAAAAGACGGTACAAGTACGACATATATCAAAGGTTTGGCAAAAAATGCCAAGAAGAAGAAGATCATTCAAAAAGCAGAACCTTTCCGTTCACTTCTGCATGTTCCCGGGCATATAGTACTTTATCTTGGTCAATATAAAGGTGAACCTGTCATTATGCATACCTATTGGGGTATTCGCAAGAAGAATGGCTCCAAGTTGGTTACAGGACGGACGATCATCACGACTACCGAACCGGGGAAAGAGCGCCGTGACATACGAGAAGGCTCTAAACTCATCAATACATTGAAAACGATCATTAATTTTTAAATAATGAACTTTGGGTAAAATAGCGCTATGAAAATTAAAACAAAAATATTTACAACAACCATCATAGGCGGAGACTTCAAAGGTAAAAAAATAGAAATACCGGATATCTCAACAACAAGATCTTCAAAAGGTATTCTCAAGGAGTCTTTTTTCAATACGATCCAATTTGATATTATTGATAAGAATTTTGTAGAAGTATTTGCAGGAAGCGGATCCATAGGACTTGAAGCATTAAGCCGCGGTGCAGCAGAGTGTTATTTTATGGAATATAACAAAACTGCCTTCCGTTGTCTTGAGTCTAACATTAAAAATACAGACCCAAGCCGCTGTCATACTTTTTACGGTGACAGTTTTGAAAAGTTTGCTACTATATATGAAATGATAAAAAGAACCGGAAGAAAAACCTATTTTTATTTTGATCCACCCTTCTCTACACGTGACGGAATGGATGATATTTATACAAAGACCATCGCACTCATTGAAAGTATTGAAGCGGATGTATGTGAAATGGTCGTTGTGGAACATATGACAAAGCTGGATATGCCTCAGAATATAGGTGATCTCACATTTAACAAACGTAAAAAATTTGGTCGCAGTACTATGACCTACTATACACCAAAACCACTCTAACTCAAAGCGTAGATAGAAGAATCTCTTTTATCTCCTCTGCAGGTACAGGATGACTAAAATGGTACCCCTGTATATTGATACATCCATTATCTATTAAAAATTTCTTTTGTTCATCTGTCTCTACACCTTCTGCCACAAGTTCCAAATTTAAACTGTTGGCAAGGGCAATAATAGCTTGAACAATTGCAATATCTTCTTCATTATCCGGAATATCCTGAATAAAGGACTGATCTATTTTCAGCCTGTGGATCGGTAAACGTTTCAATAGAGACAAAGAGGAATATCCTGTACCAAAATCATCTATGGCGATACCTATCCCCAGATTATTTATCTCTTTTAGTTTAGAGATGACCTCTTCCGTTTTAGTCATCATCTGCCCTTCTGTGATCTCTAACTCAAGCCACTCTCCTTTAAATTCATACCGTTGAATATTCTCTTGAATAAATTCAATAAAATCACTACTCTCCAAATGTTTCATAGAAACATTCAATCCAAGTATTCCCGGATTTAATCCTTCCCTGTACCAGTGACTGACCTGCCTCATTGCCGTAGACATGATCCATCTGTCAATTTCAACTATGATACCTGTCTCTTCTGCCAAAGGAATAAACTGAGCCGGTGTCAAAAAGCCCATTGTTGGATGCTCCCACCGTACCAATGCTTCAAGCCCTATCAGTTTTTCACTGCAACTATTGATCTGTGGTTGATAATTAATAGTGAATTCCTTCTCATCTATCGCTTGTCTCAAACATGTTTTCATGACAATACGCTGCATGGCAAATTCTGTCATTTCAGAAGAGTAGAATTGAAAATTATTACGCCCCTCTTCTTTTGCTTTATACATGGCAGTATCTGCATATTTGAGAAGATCTTCTCCATCAGTTGAATCTTCAGGATAGATACTGATCCCTATACTTCCGGAAATATAGAGTTGCTGATTATCAATATATATAGGTTCTTTCAAAATTTTAAGTATCTTCTCTGCCAAAAGGGATATATCTTCCGGGTATTTCAATCTTTCAATAATAATAGTAAATTCATCACCACTTAGACGAGCAACTGTATCTTCTTTCCGCACAGTACTTTTCAAACGCTTAGCAATTGTTTTCAAAACATTGTCCCCAACAGCATGTCCCAAAGAGTCATTAATATGTTTAAACTTATCCAGATCAATAAAAAGAAGTGCCAATTCCTCTTTATTTCTTTTAGCTTTGATGATCCCCTGTTCCAATCTATCAAGAAACAGTACCCTATTCGGTAGATCCGTTAAGGCATCATGATGTGCCTGATAATGCAGTATACTTTTTTGTTCAACTAACTCATTCTCAGCCTGTTTGCGTTTTGTAACATCTTTATTTATTCCTACAACACCTATAGGTTCTCCATTTTCATTTCTGAGCAAAGAGAGAGAAAAAGAGATAGGGATAAGTTCTTTAGATTTTTTAACCAAATAAAGATCGCCATCGTACATACCGGTTCTCATTAATTCAGGAATATAATTTTTAATAAATGATTTATCTTTTTTCTGATAAAGCATTGAGATATTTTTACCAATCGTTTCACTTGCTGAATATCCAAATGTTTTTTCAGATCCCCGGTTCCAACTCACAATATTTCCCTTAAGATCAGTAGTGGTAACAGAATCATTGACCTGTTCAATCATTTGTGACTGATAGAAATATTTGAGGTGTAACTCTTTCTCTTCTGTAATATCAGTATGAACCCCAATCATTCTAACAGCTTTACCATTTTCATTATACAATATCTGTGCACGACCAAAGATCCAGATCCAATGTCCGTCTTTATGTTTTAGGCGTTGACTATTTTCAAAATATTTTAATTTATCGGCTTTCACTTTTTTCAATAAAGACAAAACACTTTTCATATCATCACGATGTACTCGGTGTTGCCATGTATAAAGACTGTTTGGCAACTCTTCATCTGTGTATCCAAGCATCTTTTTCCAACTGGGAGAAATATAAAAACTATTATCGGTCAAATCCCAGTCCAGAATAGATGTCTTGCTTCCTTCAAGAGCCATTTCCATCCGCTCTTTTAATCGTTTATTTAATTGGTAACTTTCTTTAAGCATATTTGTTTGGACATCAATCTCTTGATTACTCACATTAATAAGATGTGTCAATCCATTAATGGATGCCATATTGACATCAGTTATTCTTTGTTCCATATGGTCTTTGATCAAATCATTATTTTTTTCTATTATATTTACATCACTCTCACATTCACTTAATGAAACCAAAGTCATGGTTTGATTTAAAAGTTCTTTTTTCTCTGCAGTAAAAAATTCACCATAGGTAAAAAAACCAGATACTGGTGCTAAATAATTAAGAGGTAAAATTTCTGATTCAATTGCATTACCCATAAAATGCTTGCGTGCTGTACAGGAATAAACAAATATAGCCTCTACAGAATTCTTTGCAGTATTTTTTATGATCTTTTGTGCTTTAGTAAGTATTTCACTACTATCACCAAAACCAATACGAACTTTTTCACCGGTATAAAGATCACCTGCAAGTATTAACGAACCATCATCCATATTTATCATTGTTGCACGTGCAGTATCCAATCCATTGCGATTTACGATCAAAGGAAACTCAATACCTATGGCAGGCAGACCTTTTGCAATTTCTTCACCTAAATAATGGGCATAAATATCTACAGCTTTTTTTCCATTGATGGTATATACCCTGTTTCCTTCAGCCTTTGTAACGGTAAGCTCATTACCGATAGGATGCCAGTGAAAACTGTGATCTGTATGTACATGCAAATTTTTACTGTTTAAAGAAACTGCAACAGCACCTTTTTCAAGTATAGCATCTTTTGTAAATACCAATGTTTTTTTGAATTCAAAATTATCACCTGCATGCCCACCTGTAACAATCACATCATCACATACCAGACTGATACCTTTTAGAAAATTATCACCGTTTGTATGCAATCCATCGGCAAAAGTGATTAAAAGTTTTGTATCATCAGAGATTAATTCTTCAGCCAAAGCCTGCCCACTGTAATATCCATCAGTTTGATGTACTGAAACAGCAACATTAAGTGTTGTATGCTCAAACTGGGTAAAACTCAAAACAACTTTTTCAGAGGAAACTTTTCCATCCATGATCTCACCATCGGTCGTGCACCCAATAAGAACTGCAGAGGGTAGAAGCTGAGTTAATTCAGACAACAACACTGAAATAAACGCTTCATCGTTAATGGCAGAAAAGATCTGTATCAGAAGAGAAGAAGAATTTTTAATCTTTTCATCTATAATAAATGATTTAAGACCCTCAGGTGTACTATAGTAGGTATTGATACTTTTCATGGATCACTTTCAAACATTTCTCATAGCAATATAAATTCTAAGATACTCTATGTTCTTTATTATAGTGCAGTCTATGTTTAAAGAAAGAAAAATTATCCTTTATTTAAGCTTTTAAAATTTATTTGATACTATTTATCACTCACAGGACAATCTGCCTGACTTACATTAAATCGGAATAGTTCTGCTTTACTCACAGCAGAAAGATAAATATAAGAAATACTGATTTGTGCATCAATAAATCTTTTAGCAGATTGGCAAATACCTGTTGTAACAGCTTTTTGCATACGTGTTCTGTCTTCTTTTCTGACAGTATCATCACTTTTTGCACCTGTATTGATCTCAAAGATATAGATAAGTGTTGTATCTTTACCCTCTACTTTCATAAGTGTCGTATATTTATCAACTCTTTGGGGTAATGTTTTTGAAATTTCTTCACTTGATAATTTCACGATCTCTTTTTTTTGTTTCTGCATCTCTTGTACAGGAAGATCCTGTTGCTGTATACCTTCAGCAGTACTCCATTGGCTAAAAGAAAATATTAGACCTAATATTAAATATGATTTTTTCACTGTTACTCCATTTATATATTTTTTATAGATATTATACATAGATTAAATAATTTATACGATAAAATCCATACTTCACAGGAGTGTACATATGACAATATGGGTATATAAAGAAGAGAAAGAGACACATCTTTTAGTTAAATTTTACAAAGAGAACCATGGTGAAGGTGAATATATTGGTGATCTGGATGAAGAGAGTATTCGCCAAATGATTTTAGAGATCAAACCGGATATCAATGCCGATCAGGCATACGGCACACTAAGTTATTTTGGATTATTACCTATTTTAGTTATTAAATAACTTCATCCAGTATATTCACCAAGAAAAAGTATCGTACAAAATATTTATTAAAATCGTGCTATATAGACTTGACGCATGGTCTATTTTGTGCTATAAGTTAAATAAGATAAAAATTATCTGAATAAGGATTTGAAATGGCAAACGAAGGATTAGATAAAGCTGTCTCAGGTGAATATGCACTTGGCTTTGAGATAGATATCGAAACTGAAACCGTACCACCCGGACTGGATGAAAATACCATTAGATTTATTTCTAAAAAGAAAGACGAGCCGGAGTGGATGCTTGAGCTTCGTCTTAAAGCACTCAAGAAGTGGGAAACCATGACTGAGCCTCACTGGGCACATCTGACGTATGAGCCCATAGACTATCAGTCTATCTCATACTTCTCTGCACCCAAAGAAGGCATAGACAGTTTAGATGAAGTCGATCCAAAGATCCTCGAAGCCTATGATAAACTGGGTATTTCACTTGAAGAGCAGAAACAGCTTGCCGGTGTAAAAGTCGCTGTAGATGCAGTTGTGGATTCTGTCTCTGTCAAGACCACCTACTCTGAAGAGTTGAAAAAGCACGGGGTCATCTTCTGTTCTATTTCAGATG
>Ga0256827_10002041_pt1 | contig 13025 bp, 12 predicted proteins | sample CV84metaG_FD_185977 | JGI IMG/M metagenome (GOLD analysis project Ga0256827, IMG submission 185977) | Hydrothermal vent microbial communities from East Pacific Rise, Pacific Ocean - CV84 | ecosystem: Environmental > Aquatic > Marine > Hydrothermal vents | place: Pacific Ocean: East Pacific Rise... | reverse complement strand
AGACAGATGTATATAGCGTACCTGTAATACCTACGATACGCGTTCTTAATGTTGTTTTTTTATATTTTATATCATCACCAATTCTATACCCTTGTAGTGTTTGGGAATACACTAATGTAGTTGTAAGCAGTAAGATAGCTATAATTAAATTTCTGAGCATTATTTTTTGATGTTTATTTTAAGCAGTATAAATAATCACATAATCTGTGTTTTTTATTTATTTCGCGAAACTAATATAAATTTATTACTTTTTATTCTTTTAACATAAAATTAATATATGTTTATTTTTTTGATCTGTTTTCTCCATTTATTAGCTTAATGTAGAATGATAAGTTGTTGTTTAGGGCTACAAAAATATCATCTCTCAGGTGTACCATCAATGAGTAATTTCCTTAATCATTATCCGTGTTTTCACTTAGGTAGAATCCCTTGCTTAATCTTTTTGTTTTAGTGATGACAGCATAAAATGTATCAGATAGTATTTATAAAAATGATTAAATTAGCCAAATATTATGAAGAAACCCCATCTGAACCTTACATTAAAACCTAGTTTATGATATTTTTTCTAAAACCTAAACCTGTAAAAGAACTACTTCCGGAAAAGCAAATTGATGAGGCCTATCGTAGAAACCGTATAAAGGTTTTTATGGGGATTTTTGTTGGTTATGCGGCCTATTATCTGGTACGAAAGAATTTCTCCTTGGTAATGCCACATTTAATAGAACAAGGTTATACTAAATCGGAATTGGGTTGGGTATTGTCTGCCATCAGTATTGCTTATGGCCTGAGTAAGTTTCTGATGGGGAGTATCAGCGATAGAAGTAATTCTAAGGTGTTTCTGAGTTTGGGTTTGGTTTTATCTTCCTTAACAATGATACTTATGGGATGGATCCCGTTTTTTACGGGTTCAACAGTCACCATGTTTATTATATTATTCCTGAACGGATGGTTTCAGGGGATGGGATGGCCTGCTTGTGGACGAACCATGGTTCATTGGTTTTCTACCCACGAAAGAGGTACAAAAATGTCTATCTGGAATGTGGCTCATAATGTGGGAGGTGGCCTAATTGGTCCTTTGGCTATTTTAGGAATTGCTATTTTTAACGATTGGCAGAGTGCGTTATACTTCCCGGGTTTTATTGCTTTGTCGATAGCGTTAATAGTTTATCTTTTAATGGAAGACACCCCCCAGAGTTGTGGTTTGCCACCGGTAGAGAAATGGAAGAACGATTATCCTGAAGATTATAATGAGAAAACATCGGAACAAGAATTAACAGGGAGAGAGATATTTGTAAAATATGTGTTTAATAACAGGTTTTTATGGTATATCGCTTTTGCTAATGCTTTTGTTTACTTAATACGATATGGAGTGCTGGATTGGGCACCCACATACTTGGCCGAAACTAAAGGTTTGGATTTATCTACCAGCGGATGGGCTTATTTTTTATACGAATATGCTGGTATTCCCGGTACTTTGCTGGCTGGTTGGATCAGCGATAAAGTGTTTAATGGTCAAAGAGCACAAACAAGTATCATATACATGTTGTTGGTATTGGTATTTATTATTTTTTATTGGTTTTCGGAAAGCGTGGTATTAATAAACATCTCCTTAATAGCTATTGGATTTTTAATATATGGGCCTGTGATGTTGATAGGCGTGCATGCACTTGATTTGGCTCCCAAAAAAGCAGCAGGAACAGCAGCCGGATTTACAGGTTTATTTGGTTATCTGGGCGGTGCTGTATTTGCAAATATTGCTATGGGGCATATTGTAGATGCTTATGGTTGGAATGGCGGGTTTTATATTTTAATATCTGCATCAATCGTATCTATATTATTGCTACTTTTAACTCTTAAAAGATCAAATATTTTAAATCTTTGATGTAAAATGAATTTCAGAAACCTCCTATTATTTGCAATTGTTTGGCTGTTAGTTTCGTGCGGTAGTGATGCTAATGATGAAAACCATATTTTTATTCCTCATAATATTGTTATTGCTCATCGTGGTTCTACCTATTATACACCCGAAGAAACTGAAGCAGCGTATCGCTGGGCTCGTAATATTGGGAGCGATTATCTTGAGGTGGATATACAAAGAAGTAAAGATGGCGTATTATTAGCCTTGCATGATGTATTGCTTACCCGAACCACAGATGTTAAGCTCAAATATCCAAACAGAAAGGAATTGCCTACCTCGGAATTTAATTTTGATGAGTTGATGCAATTAGATGCCGGATCGTGGTTTAATAAAATGTATCCTGATAGGTATAGTGCTGATTATGAGATAAATGCTCCTTTGTATAAATCGCAACAAAAGGCTGTTTATTTTACCGATAACAGTGGTGAGCTTGAATATGCCCACCATAAAGGAGAGGTATATTATGGGGGGAGACAAGAGGTATTATGCCTGGAGGATGTTGTTAGGATTGCCGAAGGATATAGAATTGCCAAAGATTCTTTAGGGAACCGTTTATACGAAAAGAGACAGGAAGACGGAATCGTAAAATATTTGTTTTACTATATAAAAGATACTGATGATACAGGTGACAGGCCTGGTATTTATATCGAAACAAAAATCCCGGAATTATTCCCCAATATCGAAACAGATTTATTCAACGAATTAAATCGTTTGGCCTGGAATATTGTTACCAGACCCACATCAGACACACTTATCTATGATAAAGGAAAAGTGAGAATTGCTGCTACTTCGGCCAAAATCATTTTGCAAACATTTTCGCAAAAGAGTTTAGAGAATCTCAATAAAGCCTTTGAAGGAAAAGTCCCCATGTGTTTTTTATTGTGGTTAGGCGATCCTAATATGCTTGATAATGACAGCGCTACATATCATAAAAACCTGAAATTTGCTAAAGAAAACGGGGCTCAGATAATTGGACCAAGCATTGGAGGAGGTGCTAATAATTATAGCGATTTATTGACCAACGAGAATTATAAATGGATCAAGAGCTATGGTTTTCTGATTCATCCTTATACTTTTGATAGTTTTCAGCAAATGAATGATTATGGTTTAAAGAGTGATGGCATGTTTACAAACAGAGCCAATTTAACCCTGTCGTATTACAGAAAAAATGCTTTAAGATAGGATCATCAAGCTCAGAAAGTTGTTGGCTTTTCATACCCTCATTTACAGCTGGTTTTCAATTCTATTTTTTTAATCTTGTTTTAATCAATAAACTCACATATATTTGCATTCAAGATTTGGTTAATTATTGTATATGAAAGACACAAGTACATTGATTTCGGGTATCTACTACAAAATCAAATTGCTAGTGGAAAGAAATGCAGTTTTAACAAAAGAAATCGAGAGTTTAGAGCATCAGAATACTAAGCTAAAAGGGGAGTTGAAAGTTCAGCACGAACGTTTAAACAAACTTAAATTAGAGAATGATGCGATAAAAATATCAAAAACTATAAGTTCAGACGAGGATAGGGAAAAAACTAGATTCGTTATAGAAGGTTTGGTACAGGAAATTGATAAAAGTTTAAATCTTTTAAATAAATAATCTGATGAAAGATCTTACAATAAAGGTAAATATTGCAAATCGGCCATACAGATTAAAAATACACTCCGAGGAGGAGGAAGAGGTGATCAGAAAATCAGCAGAACATATTGAGTCTCTGATAAATGATTATAGTGGGAAATACCATTATAACGACCACCAGGATTTATTAGCTATGATTGCTTTGCAACTTGCAAATAATTCCCTATCTTTGGAGAAACATGTTGATTATAGAGATAATGATTTGGTAGAACAATTAGAAAAAATAGACTTATTTTTGAGTTCTAAAGTCTCTTAAAAGATGGTAACAAAGTTCTTTATATAAAATATATACCGTGTAGTTCTCATTAGTATGTAAATTCAACATTATACTAATTAGGGTCAAGCTCTCAGGTTTTAAGAAAAGGCCTCATCTGCTTTTGCAGAATCGGTTTACCGATCAGTGGACTTTCGAGGAGCCAGGCAGCCCTATACATGTCATTTAAGGGGTTTACAACTCCGGGGATTATACGGTTTTTTCCTTCCCAACAATTCTATAAGCGGTATAGCCCGCTATCTTCTGATCTTAATAATAATTTAATAGATGATTGAAATAATAATGTATCCAGTATTATTGATATCTGGTGCTGCGATTGGTTTTTTTATTGCTACTTTGGTAGTACGAAAAAGTATCGAAAAAAAGAGCCTACACCTGATACGGGAAGCTGAAGAAAAAGGTGAAGTCATTAAAAAAGAAAAATTACTTCAAGCTAAAGAGAAGTTCTTTCAACTCAAAAGTGAACACGAGAAATATGTTCAGGGCAAGAATAATGCCATTGGAAAGGCTGAAAGTAGAATAAAGCAGAAAGAAAATTCTTTAAATCAGAAACTTGAAGATAGTAATAGAAAGAATAAAGAAGTAAAAATTATTCGTGAAAACCTGACTAAGCAATTGCAGGTGGTTGCCGAAAAAGAAGAAACCCTCGATAAGCTTTATAAACAACAAGTTCAGCAACTTGAAGCTGTTTCGAGCCTTTCTGCCGAGGAGGCTAAAAAGGAATTAATTGAAGCTGTTAAGGATGAGGCTAAGGCCAATGCTATGGTATATGTAAATGATATTGTAGAGGATGCCAAATTATCAGCCGATCAGGAAGCTAAAAAGATAGTGATACAGTCTATACAGCGTAATGCTACAGAATATGCTATCGAAAATAGTGTTTCGGTATTCCCATTAGAAAGCGATGAGGTTAAAGGACGTATTATTGGTAGAGAAGGCCGTAATATCAGAGCTTTAGAAGCTCTTACGGGTATCGAAATTATTATCGATGACTCTCCGGATGCGATCATATTATCAGGTTTCGATCCTGTACGTCGCGAGATAGCCAGAATAGCCTTACACAAATTAGTGTCCGATGGTCGAATTCATCCGGCTCGTATTGAAGAGGTGGTGAATAAGACTAAGAAAAAATTAGATAAAGAGATATTGGAAACAGGTAAAAGAACCCTGATAGATCTTGGAATCCATAATATGCATACTGAGTTAATGCGTATGGTGGGACGTATGAAATACCGCTCTAGTTATGGGCAGAATTTATTGCAGCACTCTCGCGAAGTTGCTAATTTATGTGCTACTATGGCGAGTGAATTAGGATTGGATCCTAAGAAAGCCAAACGTGCCGGTCTGTTACACGATATTGGAAAAGTACCCGACAGCGAGCCGGAATTACCTCACGCTTTATTAGGTGGTAAATTGGCCGAGAAATTCAAAGAGCATAAAGATGTGGCCAATGCCATAGCTGCTCACCACGATGAAGTGGAAATGACAACGCTTTTGGCACCTATCGTTCAGGTATGTGATGCTATATCAGGAGCTCGTCCTGGAGCACGTCGCGAAGTGGTAGAGGCTTATATTCAGCGTCTTAAGAAGCTGGAGAGTATGGCTCGTGAGTACGATGGTGTAGTAAAAACTTATGCGATACAGGCAGGTAGAGAACTCAGGGTGATTGTTGGTGCCGATCAGATAGATGATAATAAGGCTACTGAACTTTCTTACGATCTTTCTAAAAAGATACAGGAAGAAATGAAATATCCTGGTCAGATTAAAATCACTGTTATTCGTGAAACCAGAGCCATTAATTATGCTAAATAAGAATAATGACTAGGTTTTACATATAGTATACTAAAGCATCAGGCCAAACAGGTTTGGTGCTTTTTTAGTATTATTAATGTAACTTTGCACTATGCTAGATGCTTTTCTGGAATATATAAAAAAGAACAAATTGCTTTCTTCGGTAACTACCTTGATAGGTGTTTCGGGAGGTCGTGATTCTGTGGTCTTATGTGATTTGTATCATCGGGCCGGGCTGTCTTTTGCTATAGCGCATTGTAATTTTAATTTACGTGGTGAGGAATCGGATGCAGATGAGGTTTTTGTGGAAAGATTAGCAGCTGATTATGGCGTAAGGCTACATAGTAAGAGTTGTTTGACAAAGGCCTATGCTTCGGAAAAGGGTATATCCATACAAATGGCTGCCCGTGAATTACGTTTCGATTGGTTTCGGCAATTACTACAGGAGAATAGCTATGAGTATTATGCTACGGCACATCATCAGGACGATGCTATAGAAACCTATTTGATTAATCAGATCCGTGGTACAGGAATTGCCGGTTTGCACGGTATTTTACCCAAAACAGGCGCCCTGATTCATCCTTTACTATTTGCTTCCAGAGCCGATATCGATCAGTATATTCAGGAGCTTGGTCTTACATATCGCGACGACAGTTCTAATGCGTCTACAAAATATATTCGTAATAAAATTCGTCACGACCTGATGCCTGTTCTCTTAGACATAAATCCTCAAATACAAGAGGTGTTTTTAGGGAATATGAGGCGGATGAATGCCATTGAGAAGGTTTTTAATATTAAAATTGAGGAGTACAGAAAGGAATTAGTAACTACCGATGGCGATAGGGTCAGTATTCGCCTAAGTGCCGATGATGATGGTTTTAGTGCCGTTTTATATGAATTGATTAAAGAATATGGGTTTAATTTCTCTCAGTTAACACAATTGCTTGAAGCTTTTGATAAGCAAGAAAGTGGTGCTGTCTTCTATTCCCAAAGTCACAGAATGCTTTTAGATAGAAAACGCCTGATAATAGATGCCAAAAAGGATGAGTCTAATGAAGTGATAAGCATTCATAAAGACACTAAAAAGATAGATTTTCCATTTGAAATGTCCTTTGAAACTTCTAATGATTTAAAGATAATATCAGATAAAAAGATAGCACAATTGGATGATTCGAAACTTGTTTATCCTTTAGTGGTCAGAAAATGGGAAAAAGGTGATTTCTTTTATCCTTTGGGTATGAAAGGGAAAAAACTTTTGAGTGATTTTTTTATTGATCAGAAACTATCGGTATTCGAGAAAGAGGAAGTGTATTTATTGTGTTCGGCTAAGGATGTTGTGTGGGTGATTGGATACAGAATGGATGATAGATATAAGCTCACAAAGCATTCGGAATCGGTATTAAAAGTAAGGGTTAATTAGTGTCGTCGTCGTCTTGCTTTTCTTTTTTAGGTGCTGAATATATTTTCCAAAATAAATACCCTACTGCAAATACAAAGTGGAACACTACAATAGCAACAATAATATAAACGGTTGTTTTGGTACTCATCTTTTTTAAATTTTGTTTTATATACCGGCTTTAATAAACAGCAAATATACATTATTGATGGATAGGAAAAAAAATGTAAATTTGTAATTGTTCTATCGTTAGTAAAGGAGTCCTATTTTGGCAGATATAGTGAATCTCACTTCTGATAAATATCTTAACATAATAAATACTTATAAAATATGTCGAAAGTTAAACCTGAGGAATCATTCAAGCACCGTCTGCATATCATCATATTTGAGGCAGATACGCCTTTGGGTAAAGCTTTTGATATTGCCATTCTGTTAGTTATTATTGCCAGCGTTTTGGTAGTGATGCTAGATAGTGTACCTTCCATAAGTCAGAGTTATTCTGCTTTGTTTATTTATCTGGAATGGATCTTTACCGTATTTTTTACCATTGAATATGCTTTAAGGATTTATGTAACAAGAAGTCCCTTTAAGAATTATATTTTTACTTTCTATGGAATCATAGATTTTCTGGCCATCCTTCCTACATATTTAAGTTTGGTATTGGTAGGCACTCAGTTTATGATGGTGATACGTATCTTTAGATTGATACGTGTATTTAGGATACTAAAACTAGGGCGCTATGTGGGTGCTTCTCAGGTGCTGAAAGATAGTTTTATGAACAGCCGGCATAAGATTGCTGTTTTTCTGGAAATTGTTGTGACAATAGTAGTTATTATGGGGTCATTAATGTATATCATCGAGGGGCCATATAATGGATTTACCAGTATCCCAAGAGCTATTTATTGGGCTATAGTTACCTTAACAACAGTTGGTTATGGCGATATAGCACCGCAAACGGTGATGGGGCAGTTTATTGCTTCAGTTATCATGATCATGGGTTATGCCATTATTGCTGTGCCAGCAGGGATAGTTACCTCCGAAATAAACAAATCCAAAAGGGTAATGCTCAATACGCAAGTTTGCGAGAACTGTCATTTCGATGAGCATGATGATGATGCTAAGTTCTGTAAGAAATGCGGATGTTCATTAAGTGATTCCGTTTAATATTTAGCTTATATTTGCCACTCGAATTTAATAAAATGATTCAGGAATTAAACTTCATAACGTTTGATCAGGCTATCTCAAAAGGCTTGGTTTTAGTCGACTTCTGGGCTGATTGGTGTGAGCCTTGTAAAGTGCAATTCCCCATTCTTCAGGAAATTGACAGAGAGCAAAGTGGAATTGATTTGATTGCAAAAGTGGATATTAGTGAGAATAGGTTCATTGCCAATAAACAAAAAGTTTTAAATATTCCTACCATGGTATTGTATAAAGATGGGGTAGAGATCATGCGGTTTAATGGGGTTTACTCTAAAGAAATGTTGTTGAATAAAATAATTAAAAATAAATAATAAAATGATTCTTTTAGAAACAAATTGGAATTTGGTGATACCGGTAGCGGTTTTGGGAGCCATAGTGCTTTTCTTGATTGTAAGAATGTATAAAATGCGACATTTATTGGGTGGTGCCACTGGGCCGGAAACAAGTGAAAACACCATTGATGTTAACGACAGGAACTTTTCGGCTGTGATAGCTAAAGGTGTTAGTTTAGTAGATTTTTGGGCTCCCTGGTGTGCGCCATGTCGTATGCAAGGGCCTATTGTTAATCAGTTGGCCGATGAGATGAGTGAGAAAGTAAACATCTGTAAAATGGATGTAGATCAAAATAAGAAAACAGCTTCTAAACTTGGAATACAAAGCATTCCAACTATTATGATCTTTAAAAATGGGAAAGTGGTTAAAAAGTTTGTGGGTATAAAGCCAAAAAATCAATTGCAAAAAGAGCTGGAAGCTGTTTTATAAGTTTTATACAGGCTTTATAGGTATTATTAAAAAACCTTATAATTTTCTGATAATACCAAACCGTAAATGAAAAATCACTTAAATTTGCATAAATTTTAAATCATTCAGAATGTTAAATTTCTTATTTATACTTTTCCTTATCATCATTATTGTACCTTATATTCTAAGGTTTCTGGCTCCATTTATCATGAAATATTTCATGAATAAGATGCAGCGAAATATGCAAGATCAGATGTATAATAATCAAGCAAATGGAGATAGTGACTATCAGAGAGGGAATAATACAAAAGAAAATACAAAATCTACTCAGGAACGTAATAAAGTAAAAGAGGAGCTTGGCGATTATGTAGATTTTGAAGAGATAGAAGAAAAATAATACCTCAATAATATCGTTTTATATGAAAGATTTATCACCGTTTAAACCATTACTGCCGTATTTAGTTGCTATTTTAGTTTTTTTAGTTTTGAGTGTCGCCTTCTTAAATCCCATTCTCGAAGGTAAGAGTATCAAACAAAGTGATATCACTATTTTCAAAGGGATGTCTAAGGAAATAGTAGACTTTAGAGCTGAATACGATAGTGAGCCTTTATGGACAAACGGTATGTTTAGTGGGATGCCTGCCTATCAAATCTCAACGAAGTATCCTCATAACTTAATGAAGAAAGTGGATAAAGTTATTCGTTTGGGCTTCCCAAATCCTTTATCCCTATTATTTCTTTATTTCCTTGGTTTTTTTGTACTGCTTATCGTTTTGGGTGTGGATCCCTGGTTAGCTCTGATAGGTTCTTTTGCTTATGCCTTTTCCAGTTATTTTATCATCCTCTTCGAGGCCGGGCATAACTCCAAAGCTCATGCCCTGGCTTATCTGCCAACGGTGATTGCCGGTATTGTACTGACTTACAGGGGAAAGTATCTCTTAGGTGGTGTGCTAACAGCATTTTTTGCTGCTTTGGAAATAAGCGCCAATCATTTTCAAATAACGTATTATTTATTACTCTTTATCATCGTATTAGTAATATTTATTCTTTATGATCATATCAAGAAGAACAGCCTGCCTCAGTTTGCCAAAGCAACAGGGGTATTGGCTATTGCGGCTGTATTAGCGGTATTGCCTAATATTACCAATCTTTGGGTTACCTCTGAATATTCGGCTCTTTCTATGCGAGGGAAATCGGAATTGGTTAAAGAAGGTAATATTCAAACCAGTGGTTTAGATACCGATTATGCTACCCAATGGAGTTATGGCATAGGAGAGAGCTGGAGCCTGTTGTTCCCCAATGTTAAAGGAGGTGGATCGGGAGCTTTGGCTTTAAATAAGAAGGCTATGGAGCAAGTGGATCCGCGTTATCGACAAGCCTTTGCTCAGAATAGGATTTCTTCTTATTGGGGCGATCAGCCTTTTACTTCGGGGCCTACTTATGTGGGTGCTATCATTGTATTCCTGTTTGTTTTGGGACTGTTTTATGTAAAAGGATATTTAAAATGGGCATTGCTTGCAGGTACGGTGATGAGTCTGGCTTTGGCCTGGGGAAAGAATTTTATGCCTTTAACAGAGCTGTTTTTAAACCATTTTCCTCTATATAATAAGTTTAGAGCGGTGAGTATGATGCTTGTAATAGCTGAATTTACTATGCCGACATTAGCTATTCTGGCTTTATGGAAAATAGTGAAAGAACCTTCAATCATTAAAACGAAACAAAAAGAATTCTTTATTGCTTTTGCGGCCACAGGTGGTTTACTCTTGGTTTTTTATATTGTTCCTACGGTATTCTTTAGTTTCTTAAGTAAGATGGAAGCCTCACAGTTGTTAGGGAATCCTAATGCCACAGCGTTTGTGGAAAATATGGAAGCCGCACGTATCAGTATCTTTAGAGCTGATGCCATCAGGAGTTTTGCCTTCATACTTTTAATGGCTGTAGTTTTATATTTGTTTTCTATCTCAAAGATTAAAAAGACGGTTCTGTATATTTCGTTTGCAGTACTTCTTTTAGCAGATATGTTTACGGTAGCCCGTAGGTATGTTAATGACGATAGTTTCGATAATAAGAGAAGAGTGGAGAACCCCTATACTCCATCTGTGGCAGATAAAGCCATTCTGCAAGATAAGGCCTTGGATTACAGAGTGCTAAATCTTGCTAATCCGTTTAACGATGGTGGAACAAGTTTCTTTCATAAATCTATTGGTGGATATCATTCAGCTAAATTAGGTCGTTATCAGGATTTGATTGATGATGTATTACAGAATGAGATTCAAGATTTAACGGCTTCCTTGCAGAGTTCCAACGGCATCCTGGCTATTAATGAGCAATTAAGAAATTCGTCGGTATTAAATATGCTGAATACTAAGTATATCATTTACAATCCTGGTGCAAGACCCATTGTTAATCCTTATGCAAATGGTAATGCCTGGTTTGCCAAAGATATAGTCTGGGCCGAAAATGCCAATGATGAAATAGAAAAACTAAAGAATCTGGATACTAAGGCATTGGCCTTAATTGATGTGAGATATAAAACTCAGATACAGCCTTCTGGTATTGAGTTTAATGCCGAAAATTCAATTAAGTTAGATGATTATAAGTCTAATCATTTAGTATATCATACAAAAGCTGCCTCTGAGCAGTTAGCCGTTTTTAGTGAAATATATTATAGCAAAGGATGGAATGCATATATTGATGGCGAATTGAATCCGCATATTAGAGCCAACTACACCCTAAGAGCTATGATGATTCCTGCAGGAGAACATACCGTTGAGTTTAAATTCGAGCCTACTTCGTATTATACAGGCGAAAGAATATCACTGATAGGTTCCATCATTTTACTCTTGGCTTTTATAGGAGTGATAGGAAGAGAAATAAAATGCTACCTTAGCAAACAGAAAATGGCTAACGATTAGTAAATGAACAATAAAAAGGTATTGATATTGACCTATTATTGGCCTCCTGCCGGTGGTGCCGGGGTGCAACGATGGCTGAAGTTCGCTAAATATCTTTCCCGAAAAGGGTATCAATTACATATTTATACTGCTCAAAATCCCGAAGCGCCTGCTGAGGATAGTTCGCTATTAAACGATGTCCCTGATGATGCTGTAGTGATAAAGAAACCCATTTGGGAACCTTTTAATATTTATAAAAATCTGACGCATAAAAAAGGGCGTTTTAATGCTGGTTTTCTTACCGAAGAGAATCGGGATAAGGAAAAATGGACAGAAAAGGCAGCTATGTTTATTCGGGCAAATGTATTTGTGCCGGATGCTAAGATGTTTTGGATTCGCCCATCGGTCAGATTTTTAAAGAAATATATTAAAGATAATGACATTAGTGTTGTTATCTCTTCGGGGCCACCACATTCGCTTCATATAATAGCACAAAAGCTTAAAAAGAAACTCAATATTAAATGGATAGCCGATTTTAGAGATCCCTGGACGAATATTGATTTTTATCATCAATTACCAATTATGCCAATTATTGATAGATACCATCATCGCTTAGAAAAAAGAATTCTAAAGCAAGCTGATCAGCTTATTGTGGTGGGTGAGGAGATGAAGAGGGAGTTTTCGGAGCTTTGTCCCGGCGAAAAGATACAGGTGATTACTAATGGTTTTGATATGAGTTTGAGAGCAAACGAAGATTTAGAAGATAAGTTTACGATTGTTCATATTGGAAGTATTAATGCCGATAGAAGTCACGAATCGTTTTTTAAAGCGGTATCATTATTAATTAATAAAAATGAGAAGACTAAAGATCGTTTTGTATTAAAGTTTGTTGGTAAGCTTGATTATGAAGCACGACAGTATGTAAAGACATACAAATTAGAGGAATACGTTGAGTTTTTAAGCTATCTGCCTTATAACCAGATTTCGGCTATTCAGGAACGGGCACATCTGCTTTACCTTCCGTTGAATAATACATCTAATGCTAAAGGGATACTTACAGGGAAATTTTTTGAGTATTTGGCAGCACGTAGGTATATTTTGGCACAAGGGCCGGTAGATGGCGATGTGTCTAAAATATTACAGGAAACACATTCGGGAGAAATTGTTGG
>Ga0256827_10002040_pt1 | contig 13027 bp, 19 predicted proteins | sample CV84metaG_FD_185977 | JGI IMG/M metagenome (GOLD analysis project Ga0256827, IMG submission 185977) | Hydrothermal vent microbial communities from East Pacific Rise, Pacific Ocean - CV84 | ecosystem: Environmental > Aquatic > Marine > Hydrothermal vents | place: Pacific Ocean: East Pacific Rise... | reverse complement strand
TATTGATACTAATTGAAGAAGGTGTTGATCTTTCTAATAAAGATGATAATGGACTTACAATAATAGATTATATGAAAAATAATGATAAAGAATTTTTAGAAGAGATAAAAAATCAATTTCCAGAAAAAATAGAATTTTATATTAAGAAACAAAAATCATCAGAATTTAATTTATAAAGAAAACTATTGAAATATTTTGTTACATAAAAAAAATAATATACATTTGTAAAAAAATATGAAATATGAAATTAATTAGAAATATATTTATTATTGGAATTATATTAACAATTTTGTTTTGGAGTGCAATAACAATATTTATTAAGAAAACAATAGACACAGTAAACGCAGATGAACGACCTTTATTTGAACAAGTAGGTTCAGAATTAAAAGGTGTTAGTGAAAATCTAAAACAATATAATAAAGATTTTCAAAAAGGCTTATCAGATACATTATACGCAGATACATTAAACTAATGGCATTAAAACATAAAAAGAAAATATTAGAAATATTAGAAAATCCAAATCATGAATATTATGATTTAGTTAAAGATTTGGATAATAATATTGATTATCAATTAAATACAAATCGAAAATATTATTCGAGTAGTGCGTCATTGGATTGGGAAAATGGAGAAATTGTATGGACTTTTTATGATGATACCACACAAATAGAAGAAGGAATTTTAGAGCAAATAAACATGACAGATGATAGGGTCTATTATTATTCATTAGAAAAAAATTCTTATAAAAAACATCAAACACAAATGAAAAAAGAATTATTTAAAATTTGTGAGATAGAACATAATAAAGATATTGAAGAATTGAAAATATGGACTAAAAATTTTAAGAAAACATTTAAAATAGAATTAAGAGAGAAAAAAATAAAAAATATATCTAAAAATTTGGATAATAATAAATAAAGATATATATTTGCAATTATTATAAACTTTCAGAAATATTATTAATATAAATAGAAACATTAAATAAATAGAGAAAAATATGAGTAATTTATTCGATGGTGATTCAACACCAAAAAAATCAAACGAAGATTCAGTTTTAATGCAATTTTCTACTAATATCACACAACTTGCTATCGATGGTAAGTTAGATCCAGTAATTGGTCGTGATATGGAAATTGAGAGAGTCGCACAGATTTTATCAAGACGTAGAAAAAATAATCCTGTGATAATTGGTGAACCTGGTGTAGGTAAATCTGCAATTGTTGAGGGTTTGGCACAGATGATTATCGATGGTACTGCTCCAACAAATCTTTTAAATAAAGAGATTTTATCATTAGAAATGGGAAGTCTAGTTGCTGGTACTAAGTATCGTGGACAATTTGAAGAACGAATGAAAGCGATTATTGATGAATTAACTGAAAATGATAAAGTTATCATATTCATGGATGAAATTCATACATTAGTTGGTGCTGGTGGTTCATCTGGAAGTTTAGATGCGGCTAATATTTTAAAACCTGCGTTAGCGAGAGGTACAATACAATGTATTGGTGCTACAACTTTTGATGAATACAAAAATTCAATCGAAAAAGATGGTGCGTTAGAAAGACGTTTTCAAAAAGTGATGATTGATGAGCCAAATTCTGAAGAAACAAGACAAATTCTTGAAACTATCAAAACCAAATATGAAGAATTTCATAATGTTGAATATACAGATGAAGCATTAGATTCTTGTGTTAAATTAGCAGAACGATTTATTTCAGATAGAGCATTTCCTGATAAAGCGATTGATATTCTTGATGAAGCAGGTTCTCGCACACAAATCAAGAAAGTTGTTCCAGAAGAAATCAAAAATCTGAACGAAGAAATTAATGCGATTATTGCCGATAAGATTGGTTATGTGAAAAACCAAGATTTCGAGAATGCCGCAAAATATCGAACTTTAGAAACTGAAAAGAAAGATGCGTTGGATCTTTTTAAGAAAGATTGGGAAGAGAAACAATCAGAATTTGCAACTAAAATTGATGTTGATGAAATCAGAAATGTAATTTCTTTGATTTCAAAAATTCCTTTGGATAAAGTGAGTTCAGATGATAGAGAGAAATATCTTAACCTTGAAAAAATACTGAAAGGTAAAATCATTGGTCAAGATGAAGTTTTAAAAGTTTTAGCGAAAACTATTCGTAGAAATAAAACTGCTATCTCTAATCCGAATAAACCTATTGGTACTTTCTTATTCTTAGGTAATACCGGTGTTGGTAAAACCGAAACAGCAAAAGCAATTGCTGATGAATTATTCGATGGTTCTTTAATCAGAATCGATATGTCTGAATATACCGAAAAGATAAATGTTTCCAGATTAACCGGTGCCGCTCCTGGCTACGTTGGTTATGAAGAAGGTGGACAATTGACTGAACAAGTTCGTAGAAAACCGTTCTCTGTTATTCTTTTCGATGAAATTGAAAAAGCACATCCAGAAGTGTTTAATACATTACTTCAGATTTTAGATGAAGGTCGCTTAACTGATAATACTGGACGTTTGGTTAATTTCAAAAATACAGTTATTATTATGACTTCAAATGTTGGAGTTAAGAAAGCACAAGAACTTGGTTCTGGTATTGGATTTGGTAATAATTCTTTCTCGAAAGAAGAAAAAATCAAACAAAATATTCAGAAAGAGTTAAAGAAGAAATTTGCTCCTGAGTTTATTAACAGAATTAGTGAAATCATTACTTTCAATCAATTATCAAAAGAAAATATCGCAGATATTGTAGATATCCATCTTGATATGTTGAGAAAAAGAATTGAAGAAGTTGGTTTTAAACTATCTTGGAGCAAGAAAGTTTCTACTTTCATTGCCGAAGAAACTTATGAGCCTATGTTTGGTGCTAGACCAGTAGAACGAGGAATTCAAAAAATGATAGAAGATGTTATATCTGAAACTATTTTAGAAAAAGACCCTGCCGCTGGAACAGAAATCAAACTGAAAGTTCTTAAAGGTTCAATCACATTAGAATTGAAAGAACCTGAGAAACAATTGGCGATTGGTTCCGGAGAATAATCATTATTAAAAAAGCGACATTTTGTCGCTTTTTTTCTTTAAAACAATTAACATGATAGATAATATTGATATAGAAAAATCATTTTATATGCTTGGTACATCGCATACAAAATGTTTCAATTGCAAATATTGTAGAGCAACAGATTCACAAGAAAATATTGTTTCTTATAATACATTGCCTTCTGAATTAAATGAAAATTTAAGAAATGTACCAGTAGCAATAAATCTTTATTATGGAGATCCACTTCTTTATAAAGATTCAACTTATGAATATCTTAAAAGATTACAAAAAGATGAACATAAAGGACCAATTATAATTATTACAAAAGGTTCAATTGTTGGTATTGATTGGTTAAAAGATGATACATTTATTGATTTAGATTTACATATAGCATTCTCAACATTTGGTGTTGAACATGAATATGATAACTTTTCTCATAAACAAATGATTGAAAATCTTAAAATAGATATACCATATAAACGTTCTATTGAATTTAGACCAGTGTGTTATGAAGTGAATGACACAAAAAAAATAATTGAAGGTGTTTTTAAATTAGCAAAACAATACGAATTAGGTATAGGTTATTCTGGACTACAAGGGAAACCAGAAACAATCAAATATTGGGAAAATAATGATGTACATCTTAAACCTTATCCAGGTTTTAATTTTGGTCATAAAAAATCAATGTCTGAACCAGTACAAAAAATATTTGATGATTTATCAGTAGAATATAATGTACCAATATTCAGAAAAACCTCGTGTCTAATCTCTTATGTTCATGGATTAGAACGAGATTATAATGCACATTATTACAGACCGAATGAAATGAATTGTTGGGATTGTGTTATGAAAGAGAAATGTTTTGATTATAAATCAAAATTAGATAAAGATAAAACTAAGATAGAAAAATTGGTTCCTTTTGATTTTGATATAATTTATAAGAAAAATCACCAATGTATATTAAAGACACAAGGTGTTTGTGAATTTAGTACACCAGATTGTTCAAAAATTGAAGGTAATATAATAAAAATAAAAAATAAAACATTAACTACTGCTGACATCAGAGTTATTAAATGGTTGACTGGTTATACAGTTGATGCAAAATTCACAGAAAGTCAGTATTTAGATGATAATTGGAAAACATGGAAATAACAACACTAAGTATTCTTCATAAATCGATCTTTGAACTATCTATTAATCGATTTGGTTGGGATATTTTTTCTGATGCTGTGACATTAGATAAAGATTTAAAGTATTTAATTAAAAAATGTAATTTAAATATTTTTAAAAATAAACTCACACTTTCTAACACTGGTGGTTTTGGTATTTTGATAGATGATGATATTTACAATTTTAAAAATGAAAAAGAATTATCAGATTTCTTTTTAGAGAAAATGAATAATATAAGAAGAATTAAAATAAACAAATTATTATGAAAAAATTTAACATAACTCTTGGAAATACTGTGATCATTGGTATGAAGATTTTTGGTATGAAAAAAAACTTTTTAAAAATAGAGAATAAACTTAGGTTATTATCAATTAAATTATTATATTTGCAATAAATAAAAATAGATGAAAAATACATATACATTTGAAGAATTGATAAATCGTTTACCAGACGTGTTGGTAAGTGCGTTGAAAAATTCTATGCAAGATCCGATCTGGCATCCAGAAGGTTCAGTATATACACATACTAAAATGGTATTTGAATATGCTCAAAAAAATTTTCCAGGTAATGATGATTTACTTGTGTGTGCTATTTTTCACGATTTAGGAAAACCTGAAACACAAACAATTAAAGCAAGAGATAAATCTTTCAAGGGTGATCCATTAACATTACCTTGGAAAAAACAAAAAATTTCAAATCTTTATCATGATGTTAAAGCAAAAAATTATATTGAAAAATATTTTTATTTGTTTAATGATGTTTCTGTGAATAAAGAAAAAGTTTTGGAAATATGTGATAATCATTTAAGGGCTCATATTTATCTTTCTGGTGAAATGAAAAAACCATTCAAAAGAAATAAAATAGAAACTCTTAGGTATTTCAGTGAATTGCTTCAATTTGAAGAATGTGATACTAATGGAAAATCTGTTACTGATAACAAATTCAAAGATGTCAAATCAGAGAAAGATTTTCTAATTATACTATCTAATCATGTTTTTTTCGCAGAAGATTATAATTATATTTCTAATGAACAACATAAAATATCATTCAAGAATCAAATTATGAAATATCTTAGAAGTATTTTTGATAATTATGGTAATGTTGATCCTCTTCTTGTTGTTGAAGAAACTGGTTTTTATGATTTCGTGAATGAATTAATTAAAAAGTATAGAATAGATCGAGATAAAGATACTGAGATAGTTAATTTTATATATGCACATTTAAAAAATATGTTGAGAAAATATTAACATGGGATTGTATTCACACCAAGATTTTTTTATAAATCAAATAAATAAACATAATTTAATTGTTGCTGAATGGCCAATTGGGTATGGTTTAGATTTTGCTATTGAAACTTATATAAACAATAGCAATATCAAACCAGCTTATATTGGTCTTTTAGCAATTTTACATAATAATTATAATAATGTTAATAAAAAAATACAATTCATACGATTAAATAAAATATATAATTATGATTTTGATTTTTTAATAATTGATTATAATACGTTTTATAAAAAAATAATTAATGAAATAATCGACTATTGTTTATCGAGAAATATTAGAGTTATCATAAAGAAAAACCATCATTATTTGGATTTAGTTGGATATGATTTTTATTATAATGATGGTACAATGACAATTGAAAAAGATCGTAAAAGAAAAATTGATAATCTCATGAAATAACATAAAACATTTTAATCTAAATAGTATATAAAAGATATGGAAAATAAAAAATACAATTTATTTTTAGATGATTTAAGAGTACCTTATATCTCAAAAGAAATAGCAAAAGAACATAATATCACTGGTAGAAATTTACACTTTTCTTCAGCTTATGAATATACTCATTATGAGCCATTTAAAGATGAAGAATGGCTTATTATTAGAAATTATGATGATTTTGTTGAATGTATTGAAAAAAATGGTATTCCGGTAAAAATTGCTTTCGATCATGATTTAGCAGATGTTCATTATAAAAAAGAATCAGTTATAGTTTATGATGATTTTGATGAAAAAACAGGTTATCATGCGGCTGTGATGTTGTGTGAACATTGTGAAAAAAATAATATTAAATTTCCTGAATATATTGTCATTTCCTGGAATCCAACAGGTCGAGAGAATATCGAACAATATATAAAAAATTATATAAACAATATTGAAAGCATTTAAAGTAGGATATATTTATAAAGTAAAAAGAAAGTATGAACCATATATAGGTAAAAGAGAAGATTTAAAGAAGAAATATGATCCAGAAAATGAAATCTCATTATCATCTTTTTATATTATAAAAGATTTATTTTATTCAAGACAACGTATAACACATGTACAAGTTTCAGAAATTTATACAGGTTATAGTGAAATAATTGAAATTGATAGATTATATGGTGATTTTGATGAAGTGAAGATATTGAGAAAATTAAAAATAATCAAATTAATGAATGAAAATTTTCATACCTCAAACTAAAGAAGAAATAACATTAAAGAAAAATTGGATTGTTAATTTATCAAAAGAAACAATAAAAATATTTTTTGGTGTCGATATAAAAGAAAAATTTAAAAAATTTAATGTTCCGGTAGGAACAAAATTATACATATCAAAATATAATTTATATAATAGAAGAACAATAGATATTATTGAAGTTATGTTCTCAGAATACCAAGGCAAAAAATTAAAAGTTGCTCAATATCATGCGGCTATGATCGAATTGAAAGATTTTAATCGAATTTATATTGAAGATAGTGATACGCAAGGGGCAATGCATGTTGAGATTTTTTGGACAGAAAAAAAACATTCTAGAAAAGGTTATTTAGATAAGTCATTATCAATAAATGATGTCGTATATGAAGGTAAAGTAAATGATGAGTTATTTTTTAAAATAACTATTAGTGATATTGAAATATATAGTTCTAAGTCATCATATGGTACGAAAACATATAAAGTTAAAGATATAAAATATGTTATTGAAGAAAATGTATCAAAAAAAGGTAGATGGAAAGAAATAGGTGAATGGTCAACAACACAAACTTGTAGAAAAAAAGCAATGGATTTTTTGAATTCACATAAGAATGTATTTTTAGATGATACACAAAGTATTCTTATGAGGAAAGAAAAAATGAAAAGATTAGATGAAGAAATTAAAACTAACCGAAATATTTAAACTATATAAAAGAAAGAAAACGAAATGACATATATTATAAACATACTATTATTTATTTATACTAAGTACATCGGTGATTGTGATGATACATTAAAATCACAATGGCTTTTTAGACCAGCGTATTACATTCGATTTGTATTTATTTATTTATTATCATTGGTTTTAATGCCTTTTGTATTATTTCATTATCATAATGAGAAATTTGTAGATGAAATATTAGATTATTACAAATATGGATATATAGATTGGAATAGTGATTCTTGGTCTTAATTATTAAAAAAAAATCTTCATTAACGTGAAGATTTTTTTTTGTTTAAATGTTTCGACTTCAAGATTATTAATATATTAAAACAAAATAATGATTTGTTTATACAAATAATATAAAAAATAATAAAAATGAATGATAAAAGTTTTAGTTTTAAATTCTGATGTAGATGGTGTAGGTTATTTTCGTATTCTGAACCCGCATTTATGTTTACAAGATCCAGATATAGATATAGATATACGATTATTGAGTGATGGTACATTACCATTATTAGATAGAAATTTTATACAACAATATCAAATTATTGTATTTAATAAAATGATACCATTTCCTGATCATCAAAAAGAAATGTTTTTTTACGGTATGTTGAAAAATCTCAACATAAAATTAGTATATGATATTGATGATTATTGGATATTAGATCACACACACATTAATTATAAAAATTGGCAGAAAAATAAATCAGGTGAAAAAGTAGAAAAATTATTGAGTAAGGTGGATGTTGTAACAACAACATCTCCGATATTTGCTGAAGAAATTAAGAAAATAAATAAGAATGTTATAGTTGTAGAAAATGCTCTTAATATCAATGAGCATCAATGGAAACATAATTCATTACCAAATCCTGGTGAGCGATTGCGATTTATATGGGGTGGTGGTATATCACATAAAGTAGATTTAAAATTACTTGAAAATGATTTTAAAAAATTTGATAATAATTTCATTGAAAATACACAAATGATTATGTGTGGTTATGATTTAAGGATAAAACATCAGAATGGTAAAATCAGTAAAGATACTAAACAGCATTCACAATGGGGTAAATTTGAATCTATTTTTTCAAATAGAGGAAAATATATTAATGATATTGAATATCGAGAGTTTTTAAGAGATTCTGATAATTTTGATAATGATGATACATTTGGTTACAGAGAAAAGTATTTAGATAACTTTTATCAACGTAGACATACAAAACCAATAGGTACTTATGGAACTATGTATAATGAAGCAGATATTGCCTTAGCACCATTGAAAAATAATCATGAATTTAATAAGATGAAATCACAATTGAAACTTATTGAAGCAGGAGCACATAAACTACCAATAATTATGAGTAAAAGTGGTCCTTATATGATAGATGATATTGAGAAAAAAGGTTTAGGGTTATATGTTGAAGAAGGTGTTGATCACTGGAATGATAAAATGAAATGGTATTTAGATAATCCATCAGCAGTAAGAGAACACGGTGAAGCAAATCACGAATATTTTATGAAAACTTTCGAGATGAAAGTAGTGAATCAGAAACGAATAAATTTATATAAGCACATTGTATCTCAGGATAGTGGTGAGGTGAAATTATAAGTACGTGGTATCATGTATCGTAGTTTTACGTAATGAAAAAAGAATGATGTTTTGGTCGTTCTTTTTTTCGTTTTAATCAAAAAGGCACCAAAAGACATAAAACTTAGATGATTATTTAATATATAATATATATGAAAAGATTTTATTTGCTATTTATATTATTTAGTTTAATTTTTTCTTCCTGTAATAATACATGTGATTGTTTAAAACTGGAACAAAGAAAAAATATAACATACTTGGTTGGTGAAGATAAACCATATACAGGCAAATGTATAGAAAAAATCTTTGATATTTCAAAAACGATACAATACAAAAACGGTAAAATTAATGGTAAATATTTATCATATCATAATAATGTCTTAATTTATGAAGATCATTTTGTGAATGGTGTGAAAGATGGTAAATCTAAAACTTGGTATTATAATAGAAATAAAGCAACACTAAAAAATTATATCAATGGTATAAAAAATGGTGAATTTCTAACTTGGTATGAAAAAGGTAACAAACACACTAAACAAATTTATGTTGATGATAAATTGTATGGTGAAAGTGTTGAATGGTATGAAAATGGTGAAATAAAAACAAAAATATCATATAATGCTAATTTGAAGCATGGTGAATGGACTACTTGGTATGAAAATGGTCAAGTACAAGAGAACGGTAAATACATTAAAGGTAATAAAGTTGGTGATTGGAAAACTTGGTATGAAAATGGTAAAAAAGAAACATTAGGAGAATATATCAATAATTTAAAAAATGGTGTATGGATTGTTTGGTATGATAATGAAAATATCCAAAAAACAGGTGTGTATATTGATGGTAAAAAAGAAGAAATATGGACTACTTGGTATAAAAACAAACAAATAAAAATAGTTTGTGGATACCGTGATGGTAAGAAAAATGGTAAATATGTATCATATTTTAAAAATGGTGAAAAAAGAATTATTGGTTCATTTTTAAATGGATTAAAATCTGGTACATTTATCATATATGATAATAATCGAAATAAACAAATAATAAATTATGGTTATGGTGTTGCTATTGATACGCATATCATTAAGAATGAAAAAACGATACCAATTTTTTAATTAAAAAAATATTTAGTAAAAGAAAAGTTATTCAGTGAAAAGAATAACTTTTTTTTGTTTTTAATCTATAATATAAAAAGAAATTTAAAAATATGACAAATTATGAAAAATGGAGTCCAATAATTGATATTTTATTGGATAATAAAGAGATATCTATAACAGATGATATTAAATTATTTTTCGCTAATTATGCCGAGCATCATTCACAATTAGATAATCAGCTTATGATGACAAGTGATTATTCATCAACTTTACCAATTTCACTTAAATTATTAAGTATGTTAAATCTAAATGGCGTAGAATTAAATATTATTGATATGGTAAAACCAAAGATGAAAATGGTTAAAAGTGGTGTTGGATTTGTAGTAAGTCCAGAAAAAGATGCACCTTATGAAATTTCTGAAATTTCTATATTAGTAACAAAAGATCAAATACATGCTTTAAGTAATTCAGTAAATAAAAATCCTGGTATTGACATAATAACAAGAATTGAATCATTATTATTAGAAGAAAGTGCGAAAGAAATAAATAAAAAATTAGAAACTAATAAAAAATTAGATATCTATATGATGGTCAATTCACTAAATTTGAAAGAGTTTGTTGAACATGGAAATGGTATTAAAGAAAAATTAAAGCATACAAAAATATCAATTTCGAGTATGATAAAAATTAGTTAAAAAATATATAAGATCGTTGGTAACGTTGCCTTTTAAAAAGATATTCTATTTCAAAGTAACTTTTTTTATATATCTACTATAAATAAAAAAGATAAAGATAAATGAATAAATTAGACACACAATTAAAAGATTTATATCAAAAAATCTTAGATAAGAAAAGACCAAAAACAGATAGAACAGGTATTGGTACAAAATCGATTTTCGGTCATCAAATGAGAGTTGATTTGAGAGATGGTTTCCCATTAACAACTTTAAGAAAAATACACATTAAATCAATGATACATGAAATGTTGTGGTTTCTTGAATCATATGATGAGAAATATAATAAGTTTGGTAATACGAATATTAGATATTTACTTGAAAATGGTGTAACATTCTGGACTGAATGGCCTTATCAAGATTATAAGAAAAGAATGTTGGATGATTTCAATAGAAATCCTAAACGAAAAAGATTAAATATTTTAAATCAGAAAGATTTTGAAAAAAGAATTATCAAAGATGATGATTTTGCTCTTAAATATGGTGATCTTGGTCCTGTATATGGAAAACAATGGTTAGATTTTGGTGGTTTTGATGAACTAGTTGAGATTAAGCAAGAATATAAAGAAACTAATGGTCAGATGAAACTCGTTGATAGTCACGGATATAAGAAAATACATATTTCTGGATTAAATCAAATTAATAAGTTGATTGATGACTTAATTGAAAATCCTGATTCAAGACGACATTTAGTTACTGCTTGGAAACCTGATGAAATAGATGATATGTTACTTCCACCTTGTCATATATTGTATCAGTGTTACACAGAAATCTTAGAAATGGAAGAACGAATAGAATATTGTAAGGAAAACTATACAGAAGAAGATATAATCGCTTACATGGACCGAAATGATATTTCTGGTTGGTCTGATATTGAAAGAAATCCATTAAAACAAGTAAAAATATTGGATCATTTTAATGTTCCAGAAAGATTTCTCGACTTAGAATTGTATATGAGAAGTAATGATGTTTATCTTGGACAACCATATAATATTGCTGGTTATTCTATATTATTAAAAATGATTGCACAAGTTGTGAATATGGTGCCGAGAGAATTTATTTTGGCTACTGGTGATACACATTTATATACAAATTCATTTGAAGCAACAGAAGAAATATTAAAGCGAGAAATATATGACTTACCAGAATTAAAAATGAACAAAGATATTCAAAATATCAAAGGATTTAGATATGAGGATTTTGAATTAGTTGATTATAAATCACATAAAAATATTAAAGTTGAGGTGGCGATTTAAAAAAAAATATAGATTATGAATTTTATAACACAAAAAGATAATAGTATTGTAGATTTAGATGATGTGAAATTTGTCGATATTTATGGTGAATTTAATATTATGGAACATGCAAGTTTTTGTATGCATGGTGATGGTGAATATAAACCATTTAAAATATCATTTAAATTAAAAGATGGTTCTGATGTTATTTGGGATTTTAGTAGTGATTCTGAAAGGAATAGAGTAAAAAAATTAATTCAAGAACGACTTAATGTTGATGAATTATAAAAAAAAAAGAAAAAGATATGTTTACATATGAAATTAAATTAGAAAGATTTGATACAGTTCAACAAAAATTTATTAAAACAACTGAAGAAATTGAGTCTATAAACTATACGAATGATGGTGCTTTGGTGACATTTTATATTACGGTTAATTTACCAGGTGATGCTAATTATTCTGAGTTAAATATTGCGAGTTTTCCATTATCGGATATTGTAAGTATTAAGAAACAATAAAAATACTTGGACATTGACTTGGACAAAATGTCCAAGTCAATGTCCAACTTAAAAAGAAACAAAAAACATGAAAAAGGTATTATTAGTGATGTTTATAGTAGCATCAATGATTAGTGTAGGTCAAAAACAATTTCATTTAGATATTGAAACGACTTTGGTTAAAAATGAAATTAATTTAAATGATGGTAAATTTCATTTATTGACAGAAGAAATGTTAAAACCATTTAAAACAGAAATCATAATTGAAAAATCAATTATGTTGAATAATGTTGATGAGTGTAAAGAAATAAAATTACATTTACAAAAAGTCGAAAATATTGATTATCATTTTGAAAATGATTTTTATTATAATCCAATAATTTATAAATTTTAAAAAATGGAAGATAAAATAAATTTGATAAAAAATTTATGTGATTTATCTTATGGTGATCAAGATACACATCTTAATATCGAATGGATAATGGATAAGGTTGGAACAGGATATGATTTTATGTG